>Ga0255362_1000001_pt1 | contig 218433 bp, 204 predicted proteins | sample GFST75r2metaG_FD_186000 | JGI IMG/M metagenome (GOLD analysis project Ga0255362, IMG submission 186000)
AACTTATACCGACTCAGCATTTTTAGATGATACAAAAAATAATTATATTATGAGCATTTTTATGGATGAAAATAGATTTGGTATTGCTATTGCAGATGTATCTACAGGAGAATTTGATTGTACTTCAGAACGTAAAGATACAGAGATAATAATAAATGAATTATCTAAATATAATCCAAAGGAAATACTTGTACAAAATAATATTGATAAAAAGCTACTTAAAGATATTAAAGAAAGATTTAAATGCGCGGTTACTAGTTTTGATGATGAAATTTTTATCCAGGGTACGGAAGAGAATCTAAGCAAGCAATTTTCAAATTACGAAATTATAAAAAATGACGATTTTATCTTGAATGCTGGAAATGCATTGATGAAATATTTAATAGATACTCAGAAGGTTTCTTTAAGTCACATAAATATAATCAAACATTATTCAGTAGTTGATTATATGAGTATTGACATTAATTCAAGAAGAAATTTAGAACTTACCGAAACTCTTCGAGAAAAGAGCAAAAAAGGTTCACTTTTGTGGGTATTAGATAAAACAAGTACGGCTATGGGTGCAAGACAACTTAGAAGGTGGATAGAAGAGCCTTTAATTGATGAAAATTCAATTAAGGGAAGATTAGGTGCAGTAGAAGAACTTACGGCTAATATATCCATTCATGAGGATCTTAAGGCTTCACTAAAACAAATATATGATATTGAAAGACTTGTGGGAAAGATATCTACGCAAAGTGTAAATGCTAAGGAGTTTATATTTTTAAAAAATTCCATAGAAAAGTTACCAGGAGTTAAAGTAATATTGGAGAAGTTTAATTGTGAACTTCTGCGCAAAATACATTCGAATTTAGATGATTTAAAAGATATACAGGTATTGTTAGATAATGCACTACTTGAAGCACCTTCATTATCTATTAAGGAAGGAAATATAATTAGAGATGGGTACAATGAAGAAATAGATGAACTTAGAAAGGCAAAATCCCATGGTAAGGAATGGATTGCAAGCCTTGAAAATCAGGAGCGAGAAGTTACTAATATAAAATCCTTGAAAATAGGTTATAATAGGATATTTGGATATTATATAGAAGTAACTAAGTCAAATATAAGCATGATACCAGAAGGCAGATATATTAGAAAACAAACACTGGCTAATTGTGAAAGGTATATTACAGAAGATCTTAAAAATATGGAAGAAAAGATATTAGGCGCTGACGAAAAGCTTGTGAATTTAGAGTATGAGCTTTTTGTAAAGTTAAGAGATGAAATTTCTCTGCATATAGATAGAATGAAAGGAAGTGCTAAATTACTTTCTGAGCTAGATTGTCTATCTTCTTTTGCCACCGTTTCATTAGAAAATAGCTATTGTAAACCTGAAATTTCTGTGAGCGGTCCTATAAATATTAAGGATGGAAGACACCCAGTTGTAGAAAATATGCTTTCCTTTGGTGATTTTGTTGCAAATGACACTAAATTAAACACTACAGATGAGCAACTTATACTTATTACAGGGCCTAACATGGCAGGTAAGTCTACGTATATGAGGCAGGTGGCACTTATAGTAATAATGGCTCAAGTAGGATGTTTTGTACCTGCGAAAAACGCTAAGATTTCCATTTGTGATAAAATATTTACAAGGATAGGTGCATCAGATGATTTGGCAGCTGGTAAAAGTACCTTTATGGTTGAGATGTCAGAAGTATCAAACATACTTAAAAATGCTACACCAAATAGCCTTATAATACTAGATGAGGTAGGTAGAGGAACAAGTACCTATGATGGTCTTAGTATTGCTTGGTCAGTAGTTGAGTATATATGCACAAATAAAAAAATAAGATGTAAAACATTATTTGCTACCCACTATCATGAACTCACAAGTCTTGAAGGGGTCATAGATGGGCTAAAGAACTATTCAGTAGCTGTTAAACAGATAAAGGATGATATAGTATTCCTGAGGAAAATAGTTAAGGGTGGGGCAGATCAATCCTACGGGATTGAAGTTGCAAAACTTGCAGGACTTCCATTAAAGGTTACTAAACGAGCAAAGGAAATATTAGAGCATCTTGAAAATGAAAATAATAATGAAATTGCAGCTGAAAAAATAACTGGCGAAAAGACAAAAAAATCTGATAAGAGTAAAACGAAAATAGTAAGTGATTCAGTTCAAATTGGATTTAATGATATAGGCAAAGAAAATTTCATTAAAGAAATATGTGAAATTGATGTTATGAGTATGACGCCATTAGAATCTATGAATAAAATTTTCCAGCTTATAACAAATGCTAAAAAATTACAATAGAGAGGGTGATGTACTTTGGGAAGAATCAATTTACTAAATGAAGATACTTCCAATAAAATTGCAGCAGGGGAAGTTGTTGAGAGACATTCCTCTGTAGTTAAAGAATTAATTGAGAATTCCATTGATGCAAAAGCTAGTGTTATTAATATTGAGATTGAAGAAGGTGGCCAAAAACTTATTAAAGTATCTGATGATGGAACAGGAATAAATCCAGAAGATATAGAACTTGCATTTATGCCACATGCTACAAGTAAGATAAGTTCAATAGAAGACATTTATGCTATAAATACATTAGGATTTAGAGGAGAAGCACTTCCAAGCATAGCCGCCGTGTCTAATGTAGTGCTTAGAAGCAGAACGGAAGGTAATGAGGTAGGTAAGGAAATTTCTATTAATGGAGGGGTTAAAGAGTATGTTAAGGAGATAGGTTGTAGTATTGGCACAACAACTGAGGTTAAAAACATATTTTTTAACGTTCCAGCAAGGCAGAAGTTTTTAAAATCCACTCAAAGGGAAGCTTCAATTATTACGGATATAGTAAATAGGCTTGCACTTTCAAATCCTAAAATTTCATTTAGGCTTATAAACAATGGTAAAAAGGTAGTTAATACCTATTCTACAGAAAGTTTATTTAATACTATAAGAACTATATATGGTAAAAGTATAGGGGATAACGTTATAAAATTTGAAAAACATACGGATATAGCATCTGTATATGGTTATGTTGGAAATGCTGAAATTAGTCGTGGTAGCAGAAATAATCAAAGTGTTTTTGTAAATAACAGATATATAAAAAATAAACTTATTGCTACAGCTGTAGATACTGCGGTTAAATCATTTATGATGATTAATAAATATCCTTTTTTTGCATTGTTTTTAGATATATTTCCTGAATATATTGATGTTAATGTGCACCCAACCAAGGCAGAAGTTAAATTTGAAAATGATAGAGAACTTTTTAAGTTGGTTTTTGATGCAGTGCACGAGGCAATTAGAAATAGTTTGAAAAATAATTTTGAACTAGAATTAGAATCACCAATTCAGCAGGAAATAGAAGAAAATACATTTAAACGAGAATCTATCCAAATGCCACTGGATTTAAAAACTGATAATGAAAATACTGTTTCAATAAATGATTTCCATAGGGGTCAAACGGCATCTTCAATTAATTTTGTTAAAGAAACCAATGATGTAGCAAAAGATTATTCTGCGTTTATTGAAGATAAAGTTAATAAACAACATTTAGAAAAGCCTACAGATATATCATCAGCTAGTACGCCTAAATTTCCTGCTCTACGTATAATAGGACAGTTTCATAATACTTATATACTTGCAGAAAGTGCAGAAGATTTTTATATTATAGATCAACATGCTGCACATGAAAAAATATTATTTGAAAAATACACCAAGGATATAAAGCAAAGCCATGTAACGGCTCAAATACTATTAATGCCAGAAGTTATTGAACTAACCCCAGAAGATTTTATTTATTATGTAGAGAACAAAGAAATATTTCAAGGTGCAGGTTTTAGTATTGAAGAATTTGGTGATAACACTATAAATATAAGAGAAGTACCTAATTTCCTAGGGAAACCAGAACTTAGAAATATCTTTTCAGAAATATTAGATAATCTAAAAAAACTAGGTTCTGGTGAAACCTATGAAGTGAAGTATAAAAAAATTGCAACTTTGGCATGTAAAGCGGCTATTAAGGCAAATGACAACTTGAACATAGAAGAAATGAAAGTACTTATTGAAAACTTAAGATTAATAGATGATCCATTTAATTGCCCACATGGAAGACCAACTATTATTAAAACAACACTATATGAAATGGAAAAAAAATTTAAAAGAGTGCAATGATGGAGGACAAATGAAAGACATATTGATTTTAAGTGGCCCAACAGGAATCGGTAAGACTGAGATCTCTCTTAAACTAGCAAAAGCTTTAAATGGAGAGGTTATTTCTGCTGATTCAATGCAAATATACAAATACATGAATATTGGTTCAGCAAAAATACAACCAGAAGAAATGAATGGAATTAAGCATCATTTAATTGATGTCATAAGCCCAAATGAGGAATTCAGTGTAGCAAAGTTTAAAGTTTTAGCAGAGAAGGCTTTAGAGGATATAATTTCAAGAGGTAAATATCCAATTTTAGTTGGCGGAACAGGTCTATATATAAGTTCTCTTATATTTAATTATGGGTTTACAGGTACCTATAAAGATATGGAATATAGGAATTATCTTGAGATGTTAGCGGAGGAGAAGGGGAAAGTTTTTGTCCATGACCTTTTAAAAGACGTTGACGCTTCTTCATACCAAAAGTTATACCCTAATGATTTAAAACGGGTTATTAGGGCATTAGAGGTTTATAAATTATCTGGTAAGACCATAGGTGAACTTAATGAAAATCAGAACATTTATGATATACCGTATAATATTAATTATTATGTTCTAAATATGGATCGTGAAGAATTATATGATAAAATAAATAAAAGAGTTGATCAAATGTTAGAGCAAGGTCTTGTTGAGGAAGTTGTAAATTTAAAAGAAAAAGGATATAATTCTAATATGCAGTCAATGAAGGGTATTGGATATAAAGAAATATTGTATTATCTTGATAATAAGATCAGCTTAGATGAAGCAATTGAAATGATAAAACAGGGAAGTAGAAATTACGCAAAGAGACAATTGACATGGTTTAGAAAAGATAATCGTATTAAATGGATACAAAAGGATAAAATGAAAGATGAAGACATAGTAAGTTTTATTTTAGAAGATATAAAAAACTATAAAATTATAAAATGAAAAGTTAAAGTAATAAAAGGATTTTGATTTTTTTTATAGAATTAATACAATAAAATAAACGGAGGGTGAATGCTATGAATAAAACTACAAATAACTTACAGGATATTTTTTTGAACAATGCAAGAAAAGAAAGAATACCAGTTATTATCCATTTGACCAACGGTTTTCAATTAAGAGGAAGTGTAAAAGGTTTTGATAGTTTCACAGTAATACTGGACAGTGATAGCAAGCAGATGATGGTGTATAAACATGCAATTTCAACAATTACGCCATTAAAACCAATACTATTTAATCAAACAGGGGAAGAGGAAAATTAATGATTTCTGACACAAAAAAAATACTAAAAGATAAATATGGAATTAAAGATAACATAATAGAATTAGCTGAAAAGTCTTTAGAAGATATCAAGGAACAATTTGAATTATATGATGGAATAAGAGAATTTAATCAATTAAAGGTTTTGGATGCTTTTCAGGAAGAGAGAATAAGTGATTCTCATTTTACTAACAGTACAGGATATGGCTATGGTGATATAGGTAGAGATAGTTTAGATAAGGTATATGCTAGAATATTTAAAACCGAAATGGCCTTAGTAAGACCTCATTTTGTAAATGGCACACACGCCATTGGTGCAGCGCTATTTGGTAATTTAAGACCTAATGACACACTTATATCAATATGCGGAACTCCCTATGATACGCTTCATAGTATTATTGGCATAAGTAGTGAAAAGAACATAGGTTCTTTAATGGAATATGGTATCAAGTATAAAATGGTAGATTTACAGAGTGACGGTGGAATCGATTTTGACACTGTTAAAATAACATTAGAAAGTGATGATAGTATAAAACTTGTACACATACAGAGATCTACTGGATATGGATGGAGAAAGTCACTAACTATTGATAAGCTAGAAGAAATTATTAGTTTTGTTAAGAAAATAAGAAAAGATGTAATATGTTTTGTGGATAATTGTTATGGAGAATTTATTGATACTAAAGAACCAACAGAAGTTGGTGCGGATTTAGTTGCTGGGTCATTGATCAAAAACATAGGTGGGGGAATTGCTCCAACAGGTGGTTATATAGCTGGAAAGAAAGAATATGTGACCCAAGCCGCTTATCGATTAACTATACCGGGGATTGGCGGGGAGTGTGGTTCAACTTTTGGAGTAATGAGATCCCTTTTTCAAGGTTTATTTTTAGCTCCACATGTTTCCATAGAAGCATTAAAAGGTGCAGTGTTTTGTTCTAGAATTATGGAGCTAGCTGGATTTGAAGTACTTCCAAGGTATACTGATAAAAGAAGTGACATAATTCAAGCAATAAAATTTAATGACAAGGAAAAATTAATTAGTTTTTGCAAGGGAATTCAGAAAGGATCACCAATAGATTCTTTTTTGGAATGCGAACCATGGGATATGCCAGGTTATGAGGATCAAGTTATAATGGCTGCTGGAGCATTTATTCAAGGTGCATCAATAGAACTCTCAGCTGACGCACCAATAAGAGAACCTTATATTGGGTATCTCCAGGGTGGATTAACTTTTGATCATGCTAAAATAGGAATAATGATAGCTTTGTCAGGCCTAATATAAATATAAAAAATAACTCTCTCTAAAGTATATTTAGAGAGAGTTATTTTAATCCTAATAACGCCTGTACAATCCAACAAGTTGACCTACTATTTGACAATCATCAACGATAATTGGTTCCATAGAAGGGTTAGCTGGTTGTAATCTAATGTGGTCTTTTTCTTTGAAAAATCTTTTAATCGTAGCTTCATCATTAATTAAAGCAACTACTATATCGCCATTTTCAGCAGAGCTTGACTTTTCAACGATAGCTAAATCTCCATCATATATTCCTGCATCAATCATACTTTCTCCAGAAATTTTAAGCATAAATAGATCTTTATTACTCTTAGTGTATTGGATAGGAAGAGTAAAATAGTCTTCTATGTTTTCTACTGCCAAAATTGGAAGCCCAGCTTGAACTTTACCTAATATAGGGACAGTTATAAGTTCTTGCTTTGGAAATGAATCCTTTAGCAATTCAATTGCTCTTGGTTTAGAAGGATCTCTTTTAATAAGTCCTTTTTTTTCCATTCTTGAAAGATGTCCATGAACAGTGGAAGTTGAACTAAGACCAACCTTAGCACATATTTCTCTAACTGAAGGAGGATATCCTTTATTAATTACTTCAGACTGAATGAAGTCATAAATTTCTGTCTGAACGTCTCTTTTTTTATCTTTTAACATATGTAACACCTCTAACTATAGCTTTGTCATGATTTAATGAAATTATATCATATATAATTAATTCATGCAAACCTATGTTCTTATATTAGGACTAGTTAACGTAATGATCATTATGTTAACTATATATAACTGTAACCAAGTTAATTTTAATAAATTAAGCATTTTCACTAACTATTGATATTTATATAAACAACTGATATAATATATGTTACTGCTTAAAACGAAGAGGGTATATTTATGGAAAAAATATGTGTATTAGATTCAACAAAAAAATGTAATGAATGTGGAACTTGTGATAAATGTGATTTAAATCCAGAAAAAATTTGCGACAGTTGTGGCGAATGCATTAATCTAGAGCTTGGTGAAAAAAAAGAAATACTTATTGATAAGATACTAGAAGATCCTGATGAAATAAAAGAGTACGAAGAGGGGTTTTCGGATGACGAAAGTGGTCTAGATGAAAATTTACTTGATGACTATGATGATGATTATGTACGGGATGAAAAGGATGATTTGCCTTATGATCTACAGCTAATAGATGATATTGATGGTTTGTCTGAAATGATTGAAGAAGACAGAAAAGCAAAACAACTATTAGAAGAAAAATCCCCAGGTTTTTTTGTTGTAAAAAAACCTAAATGAATAACGAAGAAAGGCCTTGTCTTATTTTATTGAGACAAGGCCTTTCTTCGTTATTCTTATTGATCATGAGGGGAATGGGACTGATTTTCAGGCACTTCTTTATCGTTTAACGGATTAGATTTTACAGCCTGACGTAATTTTTCATCGTCTATATGAGTATAAATCTGGGTGGTGGATACACTCTCATGACCAAGAATCTGCTGTAAACTTAGTATATCTACATTGCCATATTTATACATCAAAGTTGCTGCAGTATGTCTGAGTTTATGTGGAGTATACTTAGTACTATCTAAATTAGCCTTTTTTATATATTTTTTTACTAATACTTCAACTGTTCTTTTACTTATTCTTTTGTTTTTTCTGCTCAAGAATAATGCGTCTTTGTCCTCACTAGAACGTATGTTCTTAATTTTTAATTCTCTGGAAGGAATATAAAGAAGAATGGCTTGAAGACACGCTTCGTTCAAATAAACAGTTCTTTCTTTATTACCTTTACCAATTATAGATAGGGTATCATCTTTGATTTTTGAAATATTTATTCCTACTAGTTCTGAAAGTCTAAGACCGCAATTTAAAAATAACATCAATATACAATAATCTCGTTCTTTATTTTCTCCATCTACAACATTTAATAGGGACTTACTTTCTGTTAAACTTAAATACACTGGATTTCTGCCATGAATTTTAGGAGATTCAAGTTCTAGTGCTGGATTTATAATTAATACTTTAGCCTTGACACTTAAATATTTAAAAAATGATTTTAGAGTGGCCACTTTTCTAGCCCTGGCATAATTCCCATTACCTCTGTAATTTTCTACAAAAGATAAAAATGCAAATAGGTCTTCTAATTTTATATTCCCTATAAATGAAATATCCACATCACCAATATAAATATCATTAAAATCATCCTCTTTTTTTGACTTGCCATAATAAAGCTTCATAAATCTAAAAAACAGACAAAGTTCTATTTTATAATTATAAATTGTGTTTTCTGAAGTTCCTCTTATGGTTCTTAAATAATTCAGAAAATTAGTAACTTGTTCAGGAACGTCGTTATCTATTAGTTGCTTTAAGTCATATTTCATAAAAAACCTCCAAATTTACTGCTTATTGCGTCAAATTCCTATTTTACGCAATAATATTCCGATGTAAGGGGATAATTTTTCTTATATTTTATCATAGTACTTCCTAGGTAAAATTTGATTTTTTTCTAAATTACGTTGTAATAAAATTTGAGAAAATATTTTATCATGAATATACAAATGCTAGCTTGTACAAATCCTATTTTCTTAAACTTTATATAAATCCATTTAGATATAGAGCTAATATCTATCTAATATATGCTTAATATCAGTGAAATTTATACATTTGTTTCCTACCCTATTTTCCTATTGATAATCAATTGACATGTTCTATCAATTACAAGTCAAAGGGACTAAATAATTTTGGAAATTAATTTAAGCCATCTTCAAAAATATTTCCTACAGGCTATATATATTTATGAAGATGGCTAGAGAAATTACTCAAACAATTTTTCTCCAAGTAGTACAAAAGCTTGCAATGTTATAAATGCTCTCATATCAATTTTAACATCTGTTTTAAGTAGTTCCTTTACTTCATTGACAGAAAAAAGCATTATTTCTATATCTTCATCTTCTTCAAGTCCATCGTAGGAGATATTTCCACTACAAGTGCAAAATACAATAGCAGCAGATTCATCTGTCATTCCTGCAGAAGCATAAACTCCTTTTCTAGATCTTTCATGATTTATTTTTATGATATCTAGTCCAGTTTCTTCTTTAAGTTCTCTAGCACTAGCTTTTTCATAATCTTCACCAGCATCTATAAGACCAGCTGGCAGTTCATATACATAATCATTGAGTGGTATTCTAAATTGCCTTATACAAACGATCTTCCTGCTTTCATTATGTAATGCAGCAATTATAGTGGCATCCATTTTTTCTTCTGCGCCTTGAAAATATTGAGAAGAAAGAGTTTTAAAATCTTTTCGTGAAGCAATAGTCCAATGACTTAACTTTTTATTTTTATTTTCATACTCAGCATCGTAAAGATTTAGAAACTTTGTTTCTGCCAAGGGTGTGAGTCTTTTTATTCTATTTGTATTCATATGTTTATCCACCTTTAATTTTGTGATTAGTTGCCATGAAATAACTTACTTATGTGCAGCAGTATTATTTTTATCATGCTGCTTAAAAAAATCCAAATCTACACTATTCATTCTAGCATAAATTTGGATTAAGATTATAAGTTTTTATCAATTTTTCTGGCTAAAGTTTCTGATATTTGAACTAAAGGTAACCTTATTTCTTGAGAATTAATTAATCCTAATTTATATAAGCAATATTTAATTGGAGCAGGATTAGGTTCTTCAAATAATAATGGAATAAGATTAGCTAGTGTCTTCCAAATTTCGAAAGCCTTAAGATGATCGTTATCTTGAACTTTTTTATATATCTCAATAAACTTTTCTGTATGAAGGTGGGCTGAAGCAAGAATTCCTCCATCTCCACCAAGCATTAATGTACTGTAAAAGAAAGCATCTTCTCCTGTTAATATAGAAAAATCTTTAGGTGGATTTAATAAGAGCTCGCTGCTTTGGCTAAAATCACCACATGCATCCTTTATTCCAACAATATTTTTAAGTTCAGAAAGCCTTCTTGTTGTATCATTTTCAATATTTCTTCCAGTTCTATAAGGTATATTGTATAAAATAATATCAAGGGGTGTAGATTCTGATATTTTTTTAAAATGCTCATATATTCCCCTTTGATCTGGCCTATTATAATATGGGCATACTGATAAAACACCTTGGATTTTATATTTTTCTAGCATCTTAATATCTTTTGCCATTTTTTCTGTATTATTCCCGCCAAACCCCACATATATTGGTAAATTATTTTCATTATACTCAATAGTTTTTTCTAATATAGTTTCATACTCATAATCTGATAATGTAGGAGTTTCACCTGTGGTTGCAAGTGGAACAAATCCCGTTACTCCAAGTTTAGAATAATGTTTAATCAGCTTTTCATATGATTTAAAATCAACTTCTCCTCCCGTAAATGGAGTGATAATGGGTACTAAAACACCTTTAATTTTCATATTATTCCTACCTTTCTCTTACCCGGGCAAAATCACATTATATTAGCGAACACAAAAATAACAGCAAAGGAACACCTTTGCTGTTATTATCAAGACTAATAGTAACAATGCACGTGTACCTTGTAGCTCTCCACTATAAAAACTTTAGTGACAGTTTTGTATATGTTTTATACAAAACCAGAAAATATCTCAGCAAAAATATTTTCTTCGGCTATAATTCCTTTCTTTATCCCTCAACGCCTGCAAGCTAGGAAAAAATACTTATAATTATAGCTCCTCTACCCTAGGTAAGAATTCAATTTTATTGTATATATTTTATCATAAACAGTATAAAAATTCAATCTTTATACTATTTTTATATAATAAATAATCAAAAATAGTATATTTTAATTATTTAGCCTCTGCTACAGGTGCTACTGCAGCTGCTGGTTTTACTTCTTCTTCTACTTCTTCTTCAATTATAAAGCTTGTTACAGTTCCGTAAACTTCATCATCTTTATCAGCTGATTTTAAACTTTCGTCTAATTTAAATTCTTCAAAAGTAATTGTGTCATTTCTATCTTTTTTAGATACATCTACACGTATTACATCTGGCATTAAATCTATTTTACCAAAAACATCTACAAAAGCTTTACGAATTTGTAATTGTAATTGTACTTTTTTCAAAGCTTCTTCACCATCAAATATAATTGGAATTTGTATTTTCACATCTTTATCTCTAGCTACTAATTGTACATCGATGTGTCTAATTTTATTTGAAACTGGTTGTCTTTGGATTTCTTTAATAAATCCGAATTTCTTGTCTTCTCCACACTTAACCCATAATTTAACATTTGATCCGTGTACTGAAAGGATCTTTTTAAGTGCTATTTCCTGGATTTTAACAGATTGTGCCTCTCCAGAAGCGTTACCATAAATTACTGCTGGTATAAACCCTTCTTCTTTAAATTTTTTGGATGTTTTTTCTCTTGGTTCAACATTTAATATTACTTGTTCCAAAATAACTCACTCCTTCTGATCTTATATAATGTTTCAATCGCTAGTATAGCTAAGAGTTTCTTAAGGCGTCTTCAAAAAAAAAATATACCTTCATATTTGACTTGTTATTTTCTTTAAGTTGCCTAATCCCTTGCCTTATTATTAGAAGATAAAGTTCTTCGCTCAAAATTATAAATTCAAGTTAATTACCCATCTGATAACCATAGTGACTAAATACCTAATACTATTATAACACAAATCGCAAGTCAATGTTTTTGCGATTTAATAATGTTATTTAACAATTTTAATAGCAGTTATAAATATACTATTAAATTATAGAAATATCAAGAGTACTTTGACATTTTACATGTATATAACGCAATTTTACACATAATCCACATGCAAATGATTGATTTTTGAGTTATAATTAAGAATATGAGATTAAAAGTTAAAAAAAATCAAAATTCTAAACATGAAAAATATATTTTTTGAAATCGGAAGGAGTACTGTTATGAAATATCCTATAGATTTACATACACATACTATAGCTAGCGGTCATGCATATACTACACTATTAGAAAATGCAAAATATGCAAGCGAAATAGGCCTTGAGGTTCTAGGAACTACAGATCATGCACCTAGTATGCCTGGAGCACCTGAACTATGGTATTTTGGTAATTTTAGAGCACTCCCTAGAAAAATAGCAGGAGTTACAATGCTATATGGTTGTGAATCAAATATCGTTGATTATGAAGGAAATATAGATTTACCTTTAGAAATACAAGAAAAATTAGATATAATGATAGCTAGCATGCATGACCCTGTTATGAAGCCTAATAAAGATCCAGACATAAATACTAGGGCTTATCTAAACGCTATGGATAATAGTAATATTCAAATAATTGGTCATGCTGGTAATCCCAGCTTCCCTATTCACGAAGAAGCTCTAGTTAAAAAAGCAAAAGAAAAAAATATTTTAATTGAGATTAATAATAGTTCTTTTATTAGATCAAGAATTGGAAGTGAAAAAACTTGTATTAAACTTGCTAAGCTATGTAAGGAAAACAGTGTGAAGATAATACTTAACAGTGATGCTCATTCATGTTTTCATATAGGTAATTTTGATGCTGCAATTAAAGTTCTTAAAAGCATAGATATGCCAGAAGAATTAATAATTAACACAAGCAAAGAAAAACTCTTTGAATTTTTAAATGAAAAAGGAAAAATAATTCAGGATAGATAAAATATTGTAAGAAGGTAGTTTTTTATACTACCTTCTATTTAACCACTTTTTTAAATTGATTAACCTGCAAAACAACCGCCTTAATAATATTATAAATCTCCGTATCTGTGAGTCCTGTCTTGCCTTCAATCATTTCTAATACTTTACTATGCTTAACTGTACCTTCCCAATTAAATTCCTTTCCTAGCTGCTCTACTGTTTGTACCGCTTGTTTTACAATTGCCACATCTGCATTATACCGCTCAATTCCCATAGACTGTATTAATGCCTGCTTCTGCTTTTCAATTAACTGTCTATTTGAATCGATGAAAGCCTTCACTTGTCTTCTTGCTATTTCTAAAATAGTCCCTATAACAGCTACTAATATTGGTATTATGATGCTAGTGATTAATGTTTGATTCATAATACTCCCTCCCAAAATACTATTTATAAACTGAACAACATCTTTGTTTTCCTATAATACTAGGAATTTTCATCTAACAATTTTGACCAAGTTGATTTACCAACAATTCCATCTGCCTTTAGTATATGACGTGCCTGCCAGTTTTGGACATTAATCTTTGTTTTAGTACCAAACATTCCATCGATTACCCCTCCTACACGATATTGTATATATCTTGTAGCATACTCTTTATGAGCATAGACTACCCCATCTGTGGGCCTTGAATAAATTTCTTTAACTGCTACTGATGTTTTGGGTCCCCAAATTGCATCAACTTTTAAACCCATAACGGACTGAAAATCTTTTATAGCTGCTGTTGTTACTGGACCATTAATACTGTCCACTGCTAACCCTTTTTTAAGTAAAGTATTTAGTTCTATTTGTATAAGTCTAACTGAAGGATCTCCACTCTGACCTGGTTGTGACGGATCAATTATAACAGGATTACTACCAGTAACTAATATGGTATTAGAAAATAAATCTACATTTGCATTTCCATTAAGTCCGTTAATTTTTCCATACCATTCATACTGGATTCCAGCATATTCTCCCACTGATATTGGGACAGAATAATTGGAACCTGGAGCATCAGTTGGTTGTGCAATCCATATTCTACTCTTAGCTAATCCAGTTTTATTAGCAATAAAATGTGAACCATATAACAATAGGTTTGGATCTCTGCTTATGAATTGGGCTATAAAATCAAAATCTGGATTTGTGGTAATCTCATAATCTAAAACAGGTTTTAGATCCCACTTATATTTTGCTGACTCATTAAAAAAATGGTTATACTCTGCAATTACATTGTTTTTTTCTGCAAAATGATATGCTCCAACTTTAAGTCCCACACTTTTAGCTGCTTTATATTGTTCTGGGGCCATTGGATTATTGTAGGTAATTCCATCAGTTAATTTAATATAAACAACATCAACACTAGACTTAATTGCATTCCAATCTGTAATAACTGTACCTGAATAAATATCTATACCTCTCATTTAAACCACTCCTCAAATGCAGTAATAGTCCTTATTTACTTGATTATATTTACCTTGCATATTTTTCTACACAATTACTATTAATATATGCATCTAGTAATAATTTTGGACAATAATTTAATTACAACTTCGTAGGTGTAGTACTAAAGGATTTGTACAAATATTGCCTAATATATATAATAATACACCAATAAATGGATGTAAGCAATAGAAACTGCTTATATCCATTTATTTTTTCCTCTGTAACGTGCTGTCCTTAATTCATTTATATACTCCTGAAGATCTGGCATTTTACTTTCAATTGCTTGCTGAACTGCTTTTTCAATGTCATAGGGAACCTTTACTAAAGATATAGAAAATGCCGAAGTGCTTTTTCCTTCATAACTACCTTCAATAATACCATAGGATGATTGAGTTATATCCAATGGATTACCAACACTGCCTACATTAAATAAAGTTTTACCCTGAAAGTTATCTATATATGAACCATGTATATCTCCATAACCAACTATATCTGATTCTTTATCTTCACCCTTAGGATCTTTAAATAGTGTGATTTTCTCTTCATAGGATGATGCTGATTGAACACGATGAAATACATCATTTGGTGCTGCGTGGCATAATCTTATGAGTCTACCGCTCATATAAAATTCTGCATAACCAGGAAGATTCTTTAAGTAATTCAATCTTTTTTCACCAAGTTTTTTTCTATGCCATGCTAGCATAACATTGTAATCTCCTTCTGCCATGAAATAGTCCCAATTTCCTTTGACAACCAGTTCACAATCATTTTTAATCATATCTACTGCTATATCTGAGTCAGGTCCCTTCCCTGCGAGATCACCTAAACACATTATTCTACTTATACCTCTATTTTTAATATCTGAAACCACTGCTTCTAGTGCAGGTATATTTCCGTGAATATCAGATATTATTGCTATTCTATCCATTGATCTAGCCTCATTTCATAAATTCTATTCATTACTATATCTATAATATTATCATTTAATACTATGGTATGGAATATTTTTTTATATTTTAATTCAGCTTCACATATTCATCTAAAAATTAGTCATAGAATGGAATAAAAATAGCTCAAGGCAAATACAATTATAAAGACTATTTAGCCAATAGATAATGATAATATTAGGGGGGGATTTTTTTAATAGAATCAGATTAAATATTAAATACTTAGATAAAGGAGATGTTATATTGAAAAAAATCAAAAGGTCAATTTCATTGATTCTTATTATAATGATTGCCATTACAACATGTAATTTTAATAAAGCGCAAAAAGTATATGCCGCTGATACTAACAATGATGACTGGCTACACTGCGTAGGTAATAAGATTTATGACATGAACGGTCATGAAGTTTGGATAACTGGCGCTAATTGGTTTGGGTTTAACTGTACTGAGAATGTATTGCATGGTTCTTGGTATGACGTGAAAAGTACTTTAACTAATATTGCAAATAGGGGCATAGGATTTTTAAGAATCCCTATTTCATCTGAACTGCTGTATAGTTGGATGATTGGAAGCCCAAATAAAGTTTCAAGTGTAACTGCAGTGAATAATCCGCCCTATTATGTTTGTAATCCTGATTTCTATGACCCAACTACAAATGGTGTTAAAAACAGCATGCAAATATTTGATATTATAATGGGATACTGTAAACAGCTTGGCATAAAGGTTATGATTGATGTGCATAGTCCAGATGCGAATAATTCAGGGCAAAACTATCCATTATGGTACGGTCTAAACACATCCACAGCTGGTGAAATAACCACAGATAAGTGGATAAATACTTTAACATGGCTAGCTAATAAATACAAAAATGATGATACTATTCTAGCCATGGATTTAAAAAATGAACCACATGGAAAAAGAGGATATTCCGCTACTACTCCTAGTAATATAGCAAAATGGGATAATTCAGAAGATGAAAATAACTGGAAGTATGCAGCTGAACAATGTTCTAAATCAGTACTTGCAGCAAATCCTAAATTATTAATAATGATTGAAGGTATTGAACAATATCCTAAAACTGAACTAGGATATACCTTTGATACGCCAGATATCTTCGGGTCTACTTCTATTACATCTCCATGGTACAGTGCTTGGTGGGGTGGAAATTTAAGAGGAGTAAAGGATTATCCAATTAATTTAGGCACCCTTAACAGTCAAATTGTATATTCTCCTCATGACTATGGTCCTTCAGTATCTGACCAAACATGGTTTGATAAGGATTTCACAACACAAACCATGTTAGATGACTATTGGTATAACACCTGGGCATATATTAATGATAAAGCAATTGCCCCAATTTTAATAGGCGAGTGGGGAGGCCAAATGGATGGAGGAAAGAATCAAAAATGGATGACGCTACTTAGAGATTATATAGTTGACAACCACATCAATCAAACTTTTTGGTGCATAAATCCAAACTCAGGTGATACTGGTGGTTTACTAAACTCTGATTGGACAACTTGGGATGAAGCAAAATATGCATTGTTAAAACCTGCGTTATGGCAGTCAGGTGGAAAGTTCATCGGGCTTGACCATCAGACACCTCTTGGTTCAAATGGAATATCTCTAGGTCAGTATTACAGCTCCAAATAATTATGGAACTAACCTAGTTCTATCTCTAGGAAATAATGATGCTTCTCTAATATTTTCTAGAGATAGTAGTTGCATAGTTATTCGTTCTAATCCTATAGCAAGCCCACCATGAGGAGGCATCCCTAACTTAAAAACAGATGTATAACTTTCATATTTTTCAGGGTTTAAACCTTTGTATTTTATATTTTCAATAAGTTGTTTATATTCATGGATTCTTTGCCCACCTGTAGTGATTTCTACACCTCTAAATAATAAATCAAAGCTATGAGTTTCTGTTTCTCCACAAGGCATTGCATACATTGGTCTTTTTTTTCTGGGATAATGAGTTAAAAATACAAAGTCACTTCCTAATTTTTCTTTTGCATATTTACAGATTAACTTTTCTCCCTCAGGGTCTAGATCTCCATCTAAATCAAATTTATTAAATTCTGTTTTTAATATATCTAAAACTTTTGTAAATTTAATCCTAGGGATTTTATCGCCCATTGTTGGCATAGTAGCATTAAGAATTTGCAAATGAATTTGTCCTTCTTTTTCTACCTTATTTAATATATACCTAAGTAATCTTTCCTCAGCTTCCATTATCTCCTCTTCATCTTTTATAAATCCAATTTCAAGATCCATACTTACATACTCATTTAAATGCCTAGTAGTATTGTGCCTCTCAGCTCTATAAACATGAGCAACTTCAAAAACCCTTTCAAAACCAGCACCAACCATCATTTGTTTGTGAAATTGTGGGCTTTGAGCAAGATATGCATTGGTATCAAAGTATTTTACTTCAAATAGGTCGACTCCTCCCTCTATGCCTTCAGCAATAATCTTTGGGGTAAAGATTTCTGTATAATCCTCACTGATTAAAAACTCTCTAAATCCCTGGACTATAAGATTTTGTATTTTGAATACAGCATTTGTTTTTTCATGTCTCAGGCTTAGCACTCTATTATTTAGCATAGTATCTAAGTTCACTTCTAAATGGGCTTTGTTTATTTGGATTCCAAGTGACTCTTCTGCAACATTTATTAATTCAAAGGTTTTAATTGAGATTTCAAAATCATTAAGATTATTTTCACTTTTTTTTACTTCCCCTGTTATAGATACTACAGATTCAAGGTTTACATCACTAAGATTGGTCATGTTATTCATTGCTATGCACTGTACTAAACCGCTTCTGTCTCTTATTATAATAAAAGTTATGGCTTTAAGCTTTCGTATACGGTATATCCACCCCATTATTTTAACTTCTTTACCAATACAATTGTTAAGTTTACTTATGAGTACTCTTTCCATTAATTATCTCCCCTTCTTTTAATATTTAATACTAAAAAACGCCCCTCGAGTTTATCACTCAAGGGGCGTTTTATCGCGGTACCACCCTTTTAAACTTATTAATCTCCTCTTTCAAAATTAAAACAGTATTATGCATCAACAAAGAAATAAAAAGCTCCCACTCCAATCTAGGAGTGAAAGCTATAATTTCACGGTGCCATCCTACTTTAACAAAAAAAAGCCAAAGTTATCTATAATCCTTTTAACGGTGGAAACCGACTTATCCTACTGCATTTTCAGATAAATTTCTTCAGGATGTCTTTCAATATTACTGTTCTCATGGAGCTTACACCTTCCTCCACTCGCTTAAGATACTAAGATAATATCTAATTTTCCCTTCAACGAATTTTAATATTTCTTAAATATTATACCTAGTTTATTCTCTTGTCAATACTTTTTTATTACTTTAGTTAAAGATTCTCAATAAATAAAAAATTACATTCCCACCCATGTGATTTTGTTGTCTTAATATATTCCTCCAATGCAGATTTATCATTTGTTTCTAAATTTATTGTTTGTAGCCATACTAACACATAATCTTCTTGATAATTTATAATTACCTTTGTTACTTCATATTCATCTGTTTCATTCAAAACAATATCACATATATAGTCACCTTTACGTGGTATTATATTGGAATTATACTTCTTTTGTATTTGCCTAAAACCATTATCTATGTCTTTTAAATTGATTTGTTGCACTAGGATAATTCCCATACCGTAAACCCCCTCTATATTATATTATTATATTGTTAAAAGATGATTTACTAGAAATTCTCATTTGAAATTAGCTATTCAAAATATCTTAATAATCCAAATATTCATACAAACCAAGAGGAATTCTATCTATTAAAAATGTGTTAAAGTAGTAATAAATATAATTCCCCATCCTTTCTTTATACAGTAGTTCCGCATCGTAAAGCATTTTTAGATGTTTTGATATGCATGCTTCTGTAAGGTTTAATTCTTTTGCAAGACTTTGGGTCGAACCCTTATTTTTTCTAAGTTGCCTAATTATTTTAAGTCGAGTTTCATCAGAAAGTGCTTTCATTAATTTAAGCAAATCCACTGGTACCTTTTCAATTTTCATGTTTAGATGAGCCGTTGTAGTAAACTGCACCATCTCTTCCCCATAATCCATTAAAAGATGAGGGCTTATAAAACTACTTACCCTTATTATCAATGTTTTTAATTTATTAAATGGTATTGTAAAAAGTGTAAATTTATGAAATAAGAAAGCATCCTTTGTTACTTCAATTCTACTATGTAATTCATCTATATAGACAAAGACACCTTTTTTATTACATATGTCATAATCCCTTTTAAGGCAACGTATTAATAAAGGTTCTATATATCTCAATTCTTTATCAAAATAGATTATGTAGTATTCTTTTAGCATTCTTATCATTGATTTTTTTAGGGTTTCATTAAAACATACTTCTTTCAATTCATCATATTTTTGAAACACACGTTTAAAATCGTCTAAACTTAAATCGTCCATAAAATCCAATGAAGCCATTATATTAAAATCATCACACTTTTCGTATATATTGCATAAATCCATTATTACACACCATTCACAGGTGATTTTCCCAATCTTAGCTAAATTTTCATACAATTCCTCAGATATATTATCTCTCATGTCTTTGGACCAAAGAATTCTTTCTAGATGATGTTCTGGACTTATAAGTACATGAATACTACATAACATTTCAAATAGAGGCGAGTATACAAATTCAACTTTCCAGTTATCTTTATTAATTGTATTTATCCTCATAAAATCACCATAATTACCTTTTCTTAAAATTATATCATAACTCAAAACAATGTCATATTACCTGTTTTTTTAGCATGCTTTTCTCCTAGAATCAAACAAAGATTTATTATTACGAACATGAGTAATATTATGAATATACTGCATAATATAGAGCTTTTGACTTCAGCTAAATTAGCTCCATTTAAAAACACTTTTCTTATTGCATCCAGGGCATAAGTTAGTGGAAAAATAAAACTAATTATCTTTGCCCAAAATGGAAATATTGTTGTTGGAACTTTAACCCCAGAAAATATCTCCATAGGTTCCTCTAGAACTGTGAATAAAAAACTAGAGTCTCTTGAAAAAAGGAAAAGGGCATTTAATAACATCCCCCACATAATAGCCATAATTATCATTAGTAAAAAAGTTATAATTGCAGCTGGAATATTTATATTAAAATATTCATGTTTCATTATAAATATTCCAATTGAAAACACGACCATAACCCAAACACTTTCAAAGAGCGATGATAGCGCATTCCCTAGTATTACTGCAAACCTATTTACTGGAGAAAGATATATGTATTCTAAGGTTCCAGAAAGCCTTTCAAAAGAAAAATTCCAGGCTGATTGAACTAGGGATCTAAAAAAGCTCATGCATATATATCCTAAAAGTATAAATATCAATAAATTTTTTTCATTAAGATATGATACAGTGCTACTATTAATATTAAAGGGTTTAAAACTAAAATATGAAGAGATAAAGCTAAGCAATGGCCAAATAAAAAGAGAGACATATATTATCTTATTGTGAAAATAAACTTTATGTTGTTTCAGCATCTCGGCTTTCATAGCTTTTATGAATTTTATCATCATTTTATGCCTCCTTTGCAAACCTTATTATTGCATCTTCTAGTTTTGGTTCCTCTTCGTAAAGCTTTATAATGGGTACTTTATTATTCATACAAAACTTTGACAGGGTTAGTTTTAAATCTAGAGCGGATGTTATTATAAATTGATCTTCCTTATTATCATGTTCCACAACCACAGAATTGTCTGTTAACCTACATGCATTGTATATTCCTTCATAAGCCACACTATTTTTTTCAACTTTTAAATATACAGTTTTATTTTTAAGTCCAAGCATAGCAAGATTTTTTGGAGTTCCTTTTTCAATAATTTCACCCTTATTTAGAATATATACATAATCACAAAGTTCCTCAATCTCTGCCATATAATGAGATGTGAGAAGTATCCCTTTTCCATCTTCACATGCAATTTTCTTAACATGTTGTCTAAGCTCTTTTGCTATTAATGCATCAAGACCAAGAGTTGGTTCATCCATAAAAATATAATCAGGATTATTTATAAGACCCCTAGCAATTTGAAGTCTTTGTTTCATACCTTTAGAATAGTTTTCAACAGGTGTATCCTGCTTATGGGTAATTCCAACTAAGTTTAAAAGTTCATCTATTCTCTTTGAAAGAATCTTATCATCAATACCATAAATTTGACCATAGTACCAAAGATTTTCTCTTCCAGTAAGGCGCCAATATATCATTCTTTCTCCACCTGCCACCATATTTATTCTCTTTTTTACCGTCATGGGATTTTTTATAGCATCAATGCCGTCAACTGTTATGCTTCCTGCAGTTGGAAGTAATAATGTTGAAAGCATTTTAATTGTTGTAGTCTTACCAGCTCCATTTATACCAAGTAACCCAATGATTTTTCCTTTATCAATTTCCATGCATATGTTTTTTACAGCCTCAAGTTGTACTTTATTAGATTTAAAAAATCCTTTTCTAACCTTGGTCTCATATGTTTTTGCTAAATTTTCCACTTTGATCATTTTCTCTCCCCCTATCCTTGAATTTTTTCTAGAGCTATGTGTTCGATTTTCTTCATAAGTTTAAAACCTAAAACGCAGTAAAAAGTACTTAATATAAACACATAAATCATAGTACCCATTTGCTGCCTTATTCCCAATCCTAAAAGTGAGGACCCTCTTATTAAGTTTACAGAACCTGTTATTGGTATAAATCCTGATATTATTCTAACTAATTTGGGCAAATACTCAATTGGATACGTTATTCCACATAATAAAAATAGTGCTAAAAATAGTGTGTTCTGAGAGATATAAGTATCCCTAAAATAAAGCATAATGCAAGCTAAAACCATTGATAATGAAAAAAATGAAAAAAGACTTATAATAAATACAACAATGAAGGACATTGCATTGAAATTAGGAAATCTAAGTCCAAATGGAATACTCACCAAAATTGCAATTACGATTTCACCACTTGTAGTAATTACTTGCTGAAGCATACTACCCACAAAATATTGCATTCTATTAAATGGTGCAATCATAATGCTTTCAAGTGTACCTGTTCTAAGTTCTGTTATTAGACTTCTACTTACGTTTAAACAAGTTCTAACAACATATAAATATACAGCTGTTCCGACAATAACATAGCTTATATAATCCCCAGTGCCTGCATATTGCTTAAAGGACGCCTGCATACTTCCTCTAAATAATAATTTATACATAAAAAATGCAGAAAGCGATGTATATATTCCTGTTAAAAGGTTACCAATAAAAAATTCCTTTGGATAGGCTCGTAATTGAACAATAAAGTTTCTAATAAAAGTGGCATTTAAAGTTTTAAGATTCATAGAAATTCTCCTCTAATAAATTTTAATTAACTAATTAGCTAATCATTCAATACTGTTCCTTAAGTTGAGAAGAGTATAGACAGAAGCTTGTACTTTGTCAATATAATTTTTTTGATTTATATATTCTTTTAAAGACATAAAAGGCGTTTAAGTGGTGATTCCTCTCCACTTAAACACCTGAATTTATTATCACAATTACTATTTTATTTGAATAACAAAGGTACCGATTTAATACCAAGCCCTGGTTCTTCTGAAAGAGTAATAATACTCTCACTAAAAACAGCTCCTCCAATTATTGGGTCCTCACTACATAAACTTGGACCATCTAAGTCTATTTTAGTTATGATGCTTTTAGCTGCTGCAAGATGAACTGCAGCGTTTACACTTATTTTACTTTCTAGCATGCAACCCATCATACATTCAACTCCATATATTTCTGCTATTGAACATATTTTTAATGCATTATAAATTCCACCTGTCTTCATTAATTTTATATTTATTAGGTCAGCGGCACGAGTTTCCATTATCTTTAATGCATCCATAGCAGAAAACACACTTTCATCAGCCATGACAGGAATAGATACGTTATCTGTAACAAATTTTAATCCCTGAATATCATTATATCCCACAGGTTGCTCTACAAATTCTATATTTAAACCTGCATCTTCCATTTTCCTCAGTGCAATGATAGCTTCTTTAGGGTTCCATCCCTGATTTGCATCGATTCTTATATAAGTATCATAACCTACAGTCTCTCTAACAGCCTTTAATCTTTTAATATCCATGGCAGAATCTTTCCCAACCTTAATTTTTAAAGTTTTATAGCCTAACTTTATTGCTTCAAGACTGTCTATAGCCATTTCTTCCGGACTGTTCACACTTATAGTGATATCTGTTGTTATCTCTTTTCTAGATCCCCCTAAAAGCTTGTATAAAGGTGCTTCATACAATTGACCATATAGATCATGAAGAGCCATATCAACTGCTGCTTTTGCACTGTAGTTTTTAATGATACATTTATTTAATTTAACCATTATATCTTCAAAATTTTCTATATCCATACCTATTATACTTGTCTTGATATGTTCCTTTATTGCTCCGATTATAGCACCAGTGGTGTCTCCAGTAATTACTCCAGTAGGTGGTGCTTCACCATAACCTGCCTTATTACAATCAGTTGTTATCTTAACAACTACATCTTCCACTCTATTCACAGTCCTTAATGCAGTCTTAAAAGACCTTTTTAAAGGAAGTGAAATATGACCAATCTCTAAATTAATGATTTTCATGGTATTTGCCTCCAGACATAAAATAATCATAGGTGATTTTTGATATATTTCCAATTATATTTCTTGCATAGTTGTCACTCACTGCATCCCAAGTAAACATTATAAAAATATAATCTTTACTACTAGTATATACTATACCTGCATCATGCTTTAGGTATTCTAAATCACCAGTTTTATGTGCGATTATTAGCTCATCAGGCAAATTTATCCTCATCATTGAATTATCCAACTGTTCTTTCAAAAAATTAACCGTAAATTCACTAAAATCTTTATTAATTAATTCACCTCTATATATCATTTCTAAAAATATAGCTACGTCACAAACGTTGGTTAGATTTTCCTTACCATCAATTCTTGAAGAAAAATCCATCATTTTTCTCTGTAATGTTGTATTTTTAAATCCTGATTTTTCTGAGAATTCATTTATGCTTTTTATTCCAATAATATCTATAAGTTTATTAGTAGCGGTATTATCACTTTGTATGATCATTAGCATAATTAGATCATTTATAGTATATGAATTATCATCAAGAAGACTAATAATACTAAATGGTACTTTTTCTTCTTTTGTTATACTTATTCTTTGATTTAAATCTATATTTTTCTTAGAGGCTAGTTCTAATACTGCACCCATAATATATAGTTTTATTATAGAAGCAGATGGAACTATTTCATTTTCATTTATACAACACAAATCTTTTGTATTCAAATCTTTTATATAAATAGAGTACTTCAACTTAGCTTTTCCTAGATAGTCTAACAACAAGTTTTTTAGCATTTAATAGGATCACCACCTAGTTATTTTTATTCTATAAAAAAAGATGGCATGCTACATAATGATCTTTTTCTACTTCTTTAAACATAGGTTCAATCTGCGAACACTTTTCTAATGCTTTATTACACCTTGAAGCAAATCTACAACCTGAATTTAAATTTATTGGGCTTTGTATTTCACCTTCAAGCATTATATGCTGCCTCCTTTTCTCCATAATTGGATCTGGTATAGGTATTGCAGATAGAAGCGCCTGTGTATAAGGATGTAGTGGAAATTTATATAACTCATTACTGCATGAAAGTTCCATCATCTTTCCTAAATACATAACACCAACTCTATCAGAAATATGTTTTACTAATGAAAGATCATGAGATATAAACAAATAAGTAAGTCCTAGTTCTTCCTGTAATTTTATTAATAAGTTTACTATTTGTGCTTGAATTGATACGTCCAAAGCGGAAACAGGTTCATCACAAAATATAAATTCAGGTTCAATTGAGAGCGCTCTTGCTATACCTATTCTCTGTCTTTGTCCACCAGAAAACTCATGTGGAAATCTTGATGCATGTTCTCTATTTAATCCAACCAATTCTAATAATTTATATATTCTATTTGTTTTTTCTTGTCCTCTATATAAGTTATGATTGTCTATACCCTCACCAATTATATCTCCAACTGTCATTCTTGGATTAAGTGAAGCATATGGATCTTGAAAAATTATTTGGGCCCTTCTTGTAAGTGCCCTTTTTTGTTTGTTATTCATCTTATTAATATCTTGACCATCAAAAATTACTTCTCCAGCAGTGGCTGAATACAAACCTAAAATTGTTCTTCCGCAAGTAGTTTTTCCACACCCTGATTCGCCTACTAATCCAAAAGTTTCACCTTTAATAATATTAAAACTTACATCATCAACGGCTTTTAAAATATTTTTTTTGCCAACATCAAAGTACTTTTTCAAATTTTTAACTTCAATTAAATTTTCTTTAGCCATTATGTTACCTCCCTAATGCTATATTCAAATCAACCTTTGGAGCTAAAGGATGTTGTAACCAACAGCTCACACTTTGTGTTTCACTTATAATTGTAACTTCAGGCATAGTCTGACAACATATATCCATGCGATATGTACAACGAGATGCGAAAGGACATCCAATCGGAGGTTTAATTAAATCAGGAGGTGTTCCTTTTATTGAGTATAATAATCCTTTATGATCTAAATCTATTCTTGGTACTGATTGAAGCAATGCAAAAGTGTATGGATGTTTTGAATTATAAAATATATCCTCTGTATTTCCTTTTTCTAATATTTTTCCACCATACATTACCTGTACTCTATCTGCCACATTAGCAACTACTCCAAGATCGTGAGTTACTAAAATAACTGCGGCAGAAGACTCTTTCTGCAGATTTTTAATTAAATTCATTATTTGTGCTTGTATAGTAACATCAAGTGCAGTTGTAGGTTCATCTGCTATTAAAATTGTAGGGTTACAAGCTAAGGCTATGGCAATCATAACTCTTTGCCTCATACCACCTGAAAATTCAAAAGGATATTGATTTATCCTTTTTTCTGGATTAGATAGATTTACTAGCTTCAGCATCTTTAAAGTTTCATTTAAAGCCTCGTGTTTATTCATTCCTTTGTGATTCATTAATCCTTCTGCTATTTGGTTTCCAACTTTCATGGTTGGGTTTAATGATGTCATAGGATCTTGAAATATCATACTGATATCTCCGCCTTTTAAATTTTGTAATTCTTTACTATTCATTTTAATAATATCTTTGCCCTTAAACAGAATTTCAGAGCCTTCTTTTATTTCACCAGGCTTTTTTATAAGTCTCATTATAGCTTTTGAAGTAACAGTTTTTCCACAACCTGATTCACCCACGATAGCAAGTGTCTCCCCTTTATTTAAATAAAAATCCACTCCTCTAACAGATTGTACCTCTCCAGCATAAGTATTATAAGATACTCTTAAATTTTTCACTTCTAGTAGTTTGTCCAATGTTTTCCCCCCCTTTATTGCCTTTGTTTTGGATCAAGTGCATCACTTAGACCATCACCGAACAAATTAAATGTAAGCATAATTAAACAGATAACCAATGATGGCCAAAAAAGCTGAAAAGGGTAGAAAATTAGATTTGGCGTTGCACTGGAACATAAAACACCAAGGCTAGTGTTTGGCGATTGAACTCCAAGTCCTATATAACTTAAAAATGCCTCAGAAAATATGTAAGATGGAACTGCAAATGTAATATCTACAATCATTACACCAACAATATTTGGTAATAAATGTACAAATATTATTTTCAGTGGCTTACTACCAAGAGCTTTTGCTGCTAAAACATATTCCTGTTCTTTTATAGAAAAAATTTGTCCGCGCACAAGTCTAGCCATCCCAACCCATCCGGTAATGCCCATAGCTAAAATAAGAGGAAAAATACCCTTATTATTAAAAATAAGTACTATAAGTAATACTAATATCAAATAAGGAATACTATTTAATATTTCTACAATTCTAGTCATTACGTTATCAACCATCCCACCGAAGTAACCTGATATTCCACCATAAATAACGCCTACAATAAGTTCAAAAGCAGCACCTGCTAATCCTATTATGATAGAAATTCTTGCTCCTTGCCATGTTCTCACCCATAAATCTCTTCCTAAATTATCTGTGCCAAACCAATGAACAGCATTAGGTTTAATGTTTGTTATTTTTTGATTTATTTCGTTTATTCCAAATTGAGGCCTAAGCCATGGACCAACAATGGCTAGAATAAAAATTACTATTAACAAAACCAGTGAAAAAGTAGCTATTTTGTTTTTCTTCAGTCTTCTCCACGCATCTTGACCGTAAGTAATATTGGGTCTTACAATCTCATCGGAATTAAAATCTTCACAACCTAATATTTCGAAATTTTTCTTTGATAATTCTGTCATGTTAACCCCTCCACTTACATTTTATCAATTATTTTTACTCGAGGATCAATTAAACCATACAATATATCCACAACAAATACGGAAATAATAAATAAAACTGCTACAAAAACTGTTGTGCCAAGTATTACTGGATAATCCCTATTTGTTATGCTAGATACAAAATATCTACCTATTCCGGGTATAGAGAATATATTTTCAATTATAAATGTACCAGTAAATACTGACGCAATAGCAGGTCCAAACATTGTTACAATTGGCATAATAGCGTTTCTCAAAATATGTTTAGTAACAAGTTTGATGTTAGAAGTACCTTTAGCATCAGCTGTTAATATATAATCCTGATTGATAACTTCTATACAACTATTTCTCATAAACCTTGCATAAATGGCTATTTGTCCAAAACCTAATGCTATAGCTGGTAAAACAGTGTGTTTCATTTCGCCCCAGCCAGTAGTAGGAAACAATCTTAATTTTACTGTGAAAAAATATTGGAGTAATGTAGCTACAACAAAACTTGGTAAAGTGACTCCTATTATTGCAATAAACATTACTACATAATCTATCCCTGTGCCTTTTTTGAAGGCAGCAATTATTCCAAGCACAATACCTATTACAACTCCAAACAGCAGTGCTTCGCCTCCTATTATTCCTGAAACAGGAGCTTTTTCTTTGATTATGGAATTTACAGTTACACCAGGGTAACTATAAGATTCTCCAAGATCAAATTTAAGTATAAGATTCTTCATAAATATCACATATTGAGTAGAAAGAGGCTTATTTAGCCCATATTTTTCATACAGATTTTCTCTTTGCTGAGTAGGGAGATTTCGCCCTTCTGAAGCAAGAGGATCTCCTGGTATTGCATGCATTATAACAAAAGTAAGTGTTACAATAACAAAAAGTGTAATAATCATATATATAAATCTTTTTATTGTATATTTTATCATTTTTATCACTCCACTAAATTTAATTAGCCTTCACCAAATTAATGGCAGAGAAAGCTCTGCCATTAATTAACAATATCAATTTAAGTTCGTTACGTTTATTTATCTCTACCTGATGTATAAGCATATTTTAATTCTTTTCCCATTGAGAATAAAGGTGATTCTGTTCCCTTAACATACTTTGCTACAAATTCATTTTTACCTTTGAAATAAGATGGACTTATAATAGCCTCATCTTGAAGCAATATTTTTTCAGCCTTCTGAAAATCTTCAAGTCTTTTACTTTGATCCATTGTACCTTTAGCGTCTTCTATAAGTGCATCATATTCTTTATTTGACCAACCATTATTCTCTATTTTTGCTCCGGTTTCCCACATATCAAAGAAAGTCATTGGATCATTATAATCTCCAACCCAGTCCGTAAAGCACATATCATATTTGCCCTTGTCTATTTGTGCTAAATATTGAGCCCATTCCATATAATCACACTTTACTGTAACACCTAATTTAGTTTTTAAAACATTAAGCATATAATCACCTTGTTCTTTGTTACTCACATCTGTCCCTGGTAATAAATAATCAATTACCATTTTAGATGGATCTGAATCTGCTCCTATTTCTTTTAAACCTTCAGCTAATAATTGTTTTGGATCTTCCTTACTCCCTTTTAATTGTTCAGGAACCTTTGATCTGTATATATCATTACCTATCTGCAATGAATATGGAACCCATGAATAAGCTGGTTTTCCTATTCCCTTAGCAATAAGTTTAAAATAATCTTGTCTGTCTAATGCAAGTGAAAATGCCTTTCTAATTTTAGCGTTCTTAAAATATTTTGTGGTTGTATTATAGAAATCAAAATATGTATCAGGTTGATCCCCAACTTCTTGATTGAATTTACCTATTTGCTTGAACTTATCTACCCATTCCTGTGTGTTTACTGCAACTGAATCTATTTCTCCACTTTGAAGTGCATTCATTCTTGAATTTTCATCCTTCATAAATGGCATAGTTACCTTACTAAGTTTAACGCTTTTCTTATCCCAATAAGATTCATTTTTAACCATTACAACCTTATTACCACCTTGCAATTCAGTGATTTTAAATGGTCCATTATAAACTAAAGTATCATAGGTTGTACCATATTTTTCACCATATTTTTCAACTAGATCCTGTCTTTGAGGCAAAAATAATCTACCAGATAACAATTTTTCAAAATAAGCGCAAGGTTTATCAAGAGTAATCTCTAGAGTTAAATCATTAACAGCCTTTACTGCAACTTGATCTACTGTTCCTTTTTTAGAATTATAATCACTTGCACCTTTAATGCCTGCTCCTACTAACAAATAGGCATAACTTGATGCTATATTAGGATCAAGTGTCCTTTTTATTGAATAGGCATACTGTGCTGCAGTAACTGTTTTTCCATCAGACCATTTATTTTTTCTAAGATGAAAAGTCCAGGTTTTCCCATTTGAGGAAACACTCCACCTTTCAGCCCCTGCTTTTACAAATACATCTTTACCACCTTTAACTTCTTCTCTTGCCAGTGCCTCCATACTCTCCTGAAATATATATCCAGAAGCAACATCTGTTGCTTTTGAAGGATCAAGAGTTTTTATATTATCCTTATCAATTGGTATGTTAATGTACTGATCCTTGTCTATGTTATCTGTTGTAGCTGAATTAGTACTTTTACTTCCGCACCCTGTTAGTCCAACTGAAAAGGTAACTATACCAGCTAGCATTACCATAAATATTTTTTTTGTTTTCAATTTTATCCCCCCTCGTAATGCTAAAAAACTAAAATTACAACTTTGTCATAAATCTAAATATATTTTCTTTAATCCCTATTTTTGTTAATATTACCACTTGTATTTTACTTAGTCAATATATTTTTTAACATTTTATTAACTATTTATCATTATTATTAATATATTATTGTTGAAATCATATTTTACTCAAATATACTCCCCACAGCAATAATTGATTTTAGAAGGTCATCTCTATAATCATCATCATTTTCATCAAGACTATTTATTGCAACTACCTGAGATTTAGAATTAGAGTGAATATATTTATTTTTTCCAATATACATAGCAACATGCCCTGGAAAAAACAAAAGGTCCCCAGGTTTAATTTTTTCCATGCTGATTTTTTTCATATATTTATCCGTAAAAACCGCGTCTCTATATATGATCAATCCATTTATAAGATAGACAATAGAACATAATCCAGAACAATCTATTCCTAAGGTGCTTTTGCCTCCCCACCTATACTGAGTATTCAAATAAAGTTTTGCTGTTTTTACTAAATTTTCTCTTATAACTCCTTCTTCTAATTTTATTTCTTCTTTCGAACTATATTTTTTATATTTTTTTATAAATTTACCTTTTGTCCATCCACTTCTCCAATCTGGAAGAAGTACTTTACTCCATTCGTTATTATCTTCTCCTAAATAGATAATAAAAGCACCTCTGGTGACTGTTTGAATTATTGGTGAATTATACATAGGTTTTTCTAGGATATCTGCTACTGACTGTACTACATAAAATATAGCTCTATGTATCCACTGATTAAACATGTCTTTAGTCATAATAATTATGTCCTTTTCATTGATATATCCTTCATAATCATAAGCAGTTTTTACGTAATACCAACCATTATTTTTTGCCGAAATTATATTAATACCCATACCAAATAGAACTTCATCCATCCTTTCACTACGCTCTGAGGGATCATTTCTAATGGGTGCAACATCTTTTATAATTACTGCATATTTATTATTAACATTCATTTTAACCCCGCCTCTACACTTTATATCATGTATCTGTTTAAAATCATTTCACCAAAGACAGGAGTAAACCTATTATTTCCATCTTTAGTCTATACTATAAATTTACTGAAAATTATACCACAAATAAATATCAGTATATATGTTCAATATAATATATCTTATGGATAATTTAGAAAACAATTCTATAATCCAATTGAAAAATCACCCCCACCATGCTATGATTTATTTAATATGTTATATTGTAATAATACTAAGAAATATGTGAATTAATTAAACATTCAAGGAGAGACAAAGTGAAAAAATTTTTTATTGGTATATGTTGCCTGTTTGTAATCACTATAGTAGCAATCTTATTTTATGAAAAATCGGTAAATAACGATCCACTTTCCATTATTAAAGCCAAAATTATAATTGATAACATTAAATGTAACAGTGATAAAAATAAAAATGGCATTGATGATCTTGATGATATAGTTATTGGCGCTAGACAAGATGCCATTAATAGAACAAAATATAAGGATGCTTACTATATTGGTGGCTATCCGCCCAATAGTGAAGGTGTTTGTACTGATGTTGTATGGAGAGCTTTAAAACATGCTGGATATGATTTAAAAACTGCTGTGGATAATGATATTAAACAAAATCCAAAAGATTATTCTGCATCAGTAAAAATTCCAGACCCTAATATAGACTTTAGACGAGTAAAAAATCTCGAGATTTTTTTTAAAAGGCACGCTTTAAATTTAACTACTCAAGTTATACCTAATGACAAAAATAACCTTGTACAGTGGCAACGTGGTGATATAATAATTTTAGAGAGGCAGGAACATATAGGAATTATATCAGATAAAAGAGGAAGAAATGGTGTACCTTATGTTATACATAATTCGTTCCCCAGTGCACGAGAAAGTAATTCACTTTTAAGTTGGTACAAGCAGAATAGAATTGTTGCACATTTTAGATTTCCAAATTAGACTTAAATATATTGTGGTTGTAATTTCGAGAATAAAATTAGCGATATAATCATAACACAAGATGCAACTCCATATAGAATGCTCGGACTGAATGAGTATATTGCAGCGGCTCCAAGAGGAACAAGAACTCTGTAAGCTGACTGCAAACTTTGATTTACACCTTGTAATTTTCCTTGGCTACTTTCGTCTACAGACTGCGAGAGTCTTCCGTTGTATGACGGATCGAACAAACCTTCGCCTAGCGTGATACTCATAACAGCTGCAATAATTAGTACTGGAGACAAGATATGAACGCTAATAATTATTAGCCCTAGTCCAATTACCAGTCCTAAAAGTCCAACAATACCAATATTTCGCTCACTGAACTTCTTAATAAGAAGCGGTAATAAAACAGCTCGTGAAATAATATCGCAGGCACCAATAACAGTAAATATACCACCGATAAGCGCAGGGCCCCAGGAGAAGATATCTTTTAGAAAGATGCTGAAATTGAATTGATAGATTCCAAGACCCGCATAGAAGAATCCGCCTACGATGATAAGCCATTTGGCTTCTTTCATTGTGATAATATCTTTTAACTGACCGAAGATATTGAAACTTTTTATTGAAAAATGGGTTGAGCGTTTTTCAGGAGATAGTGATTCTGGCAGAAAAAAATAAGTACAAATAATGGAGAGGAACATTATACCTGCTGTAACGAAAAACGGCAACGTAATTGAAATGGCACCAAGCGGACCTCCCAGTGCAGGACCTATCATGCATCCTATACCTATGGCAGCACCTATATAGCTAAAACATTTTGTGCGCTCCTGTGGCTCTGTGCTATCAGCAATATAAGCAAACAATGTACTGATATTGCCTGCTGTTAGTCCATCAATTATTCGGCCTAGAAAAAGTACCCACAGCGCTCCGCCCATGCCAAACAGAATATATCCTATAACAGATCCCAGTAAACTAATAATTAAAATCTTTTTTCTACCGTAGCGATCGCTTAATGCCCCAAATATTGGAGCTGCAAAAAAAGTGCAAGCTGCAAAAACTGATGCCAGCGCACTCATTCCTATAACTATTTGGGAAGAAGGCAAGTAACTACCAAGTAAAAATGGCAATAGTGGGAATACCACTGTCATCCCTATTCCATTCATTAGCACAATCCCCACAATGACCCACAAAGTATTTTTACGCATTTTAAATTTCCACCTCATCATTTTGATTTGTTATATTTACTATGGTTTTATCCAGCTCTTGCAACTCTTTTTCAGCTGCTCATAGACGTATTTTATCTAAAACTAGCGATGAACCGATATCTTTCATAGCAGTGGGAAGATCTTCTCTTTCATGCGCAGGTCCATTTCGCATACCGGTGACGACAACTACGTCTTTAACATCAAATTCTAGCATCTGAAACATTTTTTTAGTATAATCATAATACGTCTGAAACAGGCTGGAATCAGGATTACCCTGATCAAACACAAGAATCAGCTTTATGGCAGCATGTTCCTTGAACTTGGGATAGAATCGTGGATGGTTTGTCGCAGACAACCTGTCCACGAATATCTTAGCCTGGGCGCTCATCTGACCCATATAAGTTGGTGAGCCGAGAACAAGTGCATCGGCATCCTTAAGATTGTCATAAAGTTTCTGCATGTCGTCGCTTATAACACAACCCCCATTGCCATTGTGACAGGCAAAACAACCCTGGCACGGTTTGATATCAAGATCGCTGAAATTAAAGGATTGAGTTTCTGCGCCCTCTTCTTTTGCGCCTTGGAGTATTTTGTTTACTATCCACGCCGTGTTGCCTTCTTTATGCGGACTTCCAATAAATCCTATGATTTTCATTTGTTTTTCCATATAATGTTCCTCCTTAAATTCTCCCATCTGTAAAAAGAATATTTATGTTTCCTTGTCAACAAAATCATTTTATCATTTTATTGTTTCTTTGTCAACAATAAAATAAGGACTGCATCATACGCTTATGTTACAGCGTATGATGTAGTCCCCTTTAGGCTACCATTTTCATGCAACCCCATTATTCGAAATCATTGCCATTTGTTAAATCCTGACCCTGCTTCTTTATTTCTGCATCCAAGTGCCTACTATACTTTTCCACGAAGCTAAGTATGGTATCAAATTGTTCATCGGTTACCTGCTCAAATACCGCTTTATCCCGCTCTTGAAACTCTTTATGCAGCTCCTCGTGGACTTTGTTAATTGCTTTCCCTTGTGACGTCAAGCTAAAATAGATTTCTTTTTTGTTATCCGGTTTCTGATAGCTTTCGATAATACCTTTTTTTATGAGCTTCTTAGTTAGTTTACTTACTGCACCCCTAGTCACATAAAAGGAATCCGCAAGTTTAGTTACATTAGAATCTACATTTCTTCCAATGTATTCGATGCAATGTATTTCAGAAGACTTATAACCCTTAAGACCCTCTCTCATCTTAGGTTTATTAAGCGAAACTATCTTGTTTAATATTTCCCTGAAACCCTTTATGACCTGTTCTTCTTTTTTCATGACCTGTCCTCCAACACGTTATTGTATTAACAATATTATATTATACTTTTGTTTCCACTTCAACAATGCTAAAGTAATTATTTTAAGAATTGGGCTACATCTGAAAAAGCAGATACAAAGACGTATAACTACAAAAACGCTCTAAAATCATAGTTAAGATTTTAGAGCGTTTTTATTTATATTAAATTTCCATGATTATTGGTATAACAATTGGTTTTCTTCTCGTTTTGTTATATATGAATTCACCTAATGAATATTTTATTTTAGATTTTATTATATAAGAATCTATAATTTTTTTATCTAGGCATTTTTCTAGCTCAACTTTAACTACATCTCTTGCTTCACCTAATAGATCTTTAGATTCTCTTTCGTATACAAAACCTCTTGTAATAATGTCTGGTCCTGATAATACGCTAATTGAATCTTTACTTAGAGTTACTACCACGGTTATTATTCCATCTTCTGATAGATGCTTTCTATCTCTAAGTACCATATTACCTACATCACCAATACCAAGTCCATCAATCATAACTGAACCTGAAGGCACTATTCCAGATACTCTAGCCCCATTTCTACTAAGTTCAAGTACCTGACCCGTCTCTAAAATAAATATATTTTTAGAGTCCATGCCAAGACCTTCCGCAAGTAATCCATGTTGTCTAAGGTGCCTAAATTCGCCATGCACAGGCATAAAAAATCTAGGTTTTACTAAACTATGCATCAATTTCAGTTCTTCTTGACAAGCATGACCTGAAACATGAACTTCTTCTATAGCATTATAAATTACTTCTGCACCCTTCTTGAAAAGTGCATCTATAAGTTTAGATATCAATTTCTCATTTCCTGGAATTGGTGAAGCTGATATAATTACCATATCGCCCTTTTCAATTGTAATTTTTTTATGAGTTGAAGATGCAATTCTAGAAAGAGCAGCCATTGGTTCTCCTTGACTACCTGTTGTTATAATTGTTATTTTCTCAGCAGGATATTTATGAATATCATCTACACTTATTAGTTGATCTTCAGGTAAATTCATATAACCTAGCTCCATAGCTATTCCAGATATTTTCTCCATACTTCTTCCACTAAAGGCAATTTTTCTGCCATAAAACAAAGATGAATTTATGATTTCTTGAACTCTATTAATATTTGATGCAAAAGAAGCAACGATTACTCTACCTTTTGCATTCCCAAAAATTCTTGTTAGGTTTTCACCTATAACTTTTTCTGAGATTGTATATCCAGTTCGTTCAACATTCGTACTGTCTGCCATTAATAGCAGTACTCCTTGCTTACCTAATTTTGCAAAGCGGTGGAGGTCTATTATTTCTCCATCTATAGGTGTGTAATCTATTTTAAAATCTCCTGTATGAATTATTACACCTTCTGGTGTATGTATAGCTATGGCACATGCATCTGCTATACTATGACAGGTTCTTATAAATTCGATCTTAAAACTTTCAGTTTTAATCTCTTCTCCTGGCTTAACCTCAACAAGTGTGCAGTCAGATAGGATTTTATGTTCCTCAAGCTTGCTTTTTACAAGACCTAACGTCAGTTTTGTACCATAAACAGGAACATTAAGTTGTTTCAAAACATATGGCAGAGCTCCAATGTGATCCTCGTGCCCATGTGTTAAAAAGATTCCTTTTACTTTTTCACTATTATTTAATAAATATGTTATATCAGGTATTACCAAATCAACACCGTATAGCTCAACACCCGGAAATGCTAAACCACAATCAATAATAATAATTTCTTCACCGTATTCTATAGCAGTAATGTTTTTCCCAATTTCCCCTAGACCTCCTAGTGGAATAACTTTAACTTTATTTCTAGTTTTCGTTTTCATCTTATCTCCTGTCTGTTAAATAATTTTTAACATTTAATATATTTTTTTGTTTTTTAATATCAATCATATAAAACACCATAAAAATCAAGCCCACCGAGCAAATGGGTGGAACGACATTTATTTAATAGCGTTTGTAATACTATATTAGTATGTTACCATTTTCAATAAAACTCTATAAACTATATAACTAAAATTAAAGTGTTTACCATAAGTAATTAAAATATAACTTTTGCCATAAATAAATTACGCTAAGCAATATATTAATAATTATCAGTATAGTTAAATAGATTAATTCGTTTTTTATAGTTGAATACATGTGAAAAAACTTGAATAAATATAGATCCCATATTATTAATGATGGTGGAAACTAAATTTATATTCATTCATCTTTTTTCATAGTTATCATCTAGAACTAGAAAAACTAATTAAGACAGCTGGGAAAAATTATAATCTCTCACCATGCTTTAACTGTTCTATAAACTCACCAAGATCACTTCTCTTTACTCTCCAGTGACGTCCAATTTTAAAAGCTGGGATTTTACCTTGTTGAACTAATTTATATGTAGTTACTTCACTAATCTTTAAATACGCAGCCACTTCACTGACTGTCATAATTTCAGTTTCGTTAAGGTCCATATCTGTCATATTTGTTTTCCTTTCTTTTAATTAAATTATTTCAAACATGTTTTATATCATGTAATCATTATATATAATACATTATAAATAAGCAAGCTTTATTATAATTAAAGGCAATAAATTATATTTTATTGTCTCTAATATGTCTAATTTATAAATGGTTATATTGAGAAGTATTATATTACACTGGATTATCCCTTGTTTAAATTATAAATAAAAAGCGTAAAGCCTTAAATGCAGGAAGGCTTTACGCTTTTATTTCAATATAATTTAAATTTATACATTTGCTCCACTAGCAGTGCTTGTTACCATTTCAAGAACAGCTGCTTTGGGCAATTTTATGCCAATAGTTTCTTTTAGTACATCTTCAATAGTTTCAACAAGTATAAATTGCAAATCATTTCTCACATCTTTAGGTATATCCAATATGTCTTTTTCATTATCCTTTGGCAAAATTACACGTTTAATTCCTGAGCGATGAGCTGCAAGTACTTTTTCTTTAATTCCGCCTACAGGAAGTACTGCTCCTCTTAATGAAATTTCACCTGTCATTGCCATTTTAGGATCAACCTTACGCCCTGTTACTAAAGATGCAATTGTTGTAAACAATGATACTCCTGCAGATGGTCCGTCCTTAGGAATGGCCCCTGCTGGTACGTGAATGTGTAAATCATTTTTATTAAATTCAATATATTTTAAATTTAAAGCTAGTCTTGAACGAATAAGACTCTGAGCAATTTTAGCTGATTCTTTCATTACATCTCCAAGTTGGCCTGTAAGTATCAATTGTCCAGTTCCTGGCATAAGTGCACCTTCAATGAATAATATTTCTCCACCAACTGGTGTCCATGCAAGTCCGGTAACAACACCTGGAGCATTATTTTTACCTACTTTATCATGGGAAGCAAGTTCTTGTCCTAAAATATCTAATAACATATTATCTTTAATTACATAAGGTAGATCAACTTCAGCTAGAACTATCTTTTCAGCAGCTACTCTTGCAACTGTTGCAAGTTGTCTTTTAACCCCTCTTACACCCGCTTCTCTAGTGTATTTTTCAATTATTGTTTTTAAAGCTTCATCTTCAATTTGAAGTTGATCATTATTTAGACCATTTTCTTCAAATACAGAAGTTACTAAATGTTCTTTTGCTATATGAAATTTTTCATAGCTTGTATAGCTACTTATATCTATAACTTCCATACGATCTCTTAATGGTCCTGGAATATCACCTAATGAATTTGCTGTTGCTATAAAAAACACTTCTGATAAATCATAAGGCACATCCAAATAGTGATCTGAAAATGTATTGTTTTGTTCAGAATCTAAGACTTCTAAAAGTGCACTGGCTGGATCTCCATTTCCAGATGTCATCAATTTATCAATTTCATCTAAAATAAACACTGGGTTTTTTTCACCTGCACGCTTAATACCTTGGATGATTCTCCCTGGTAATGCACCAATATAAGTTCTTCTATGTCCCCTTATTTCAGCTTCATCTCTTACTCCACCAAGACTAATCCTCACGTATTTACGTCCTAAAGCCTCAGCAATACTCTTACCCAAACTTGTTTTACCAGTTCCTGGAGGTCCTACTAATAATAAAATGGACCCTTGTTTGTTCTGTTTTAATTTCATTACTGTTAAATGTTGAATAATACGATTTTTAACCTTTTCAAGCCCATAGTGCTGGGTATCTAATAACTTTCTTGAAGCTTCTATGTCTACATCTTTAACTTTACTTTCGCCCCAAGGTAAATCTGTTAGTAGGTCAAGATAATTTTCTATAACATTTCCTTCTGAGCTATTTGAACCTTGCCTTTCTAATTTATTAAGTTCATCCAGTGCAACTTCCTTAACATCTTCAGGCATGCCGGCTGCTTCAATTAGTTCTTTGTAATCTTTTTTCTTTTTTGATGTGGTTCCTTCTGTTTCATCCAATTCTTCTTGAATAGATTTAAGTTGTTGCCTCAACATATTTTCTCTGTAGTTTTTATTGACCTTCTCATTAAACTTTGTAGCAATCTCCATTTGAAATTTAATAGATTCTTTTTGCTCGATTAAAATATCTAAAAATCTAAGACTCTTTCTTCTCAATGATCTAATCTCCAAGAAGGCTTGTCTGTCTTCAAAGGACAAATTCATAAATGGAAATAGGTAAGAAATAATATCTGTAATATCATCTAATTTATTTATATATTCCACATAAGTTTCTGAGCCTCTAAAATTTTGGCTAATTTCAGCTACTAAAGTTTTAATATAATTAATCATTTCTTTTTGATTTACTTTATCCAAATCTATTATGTCGGATATAAAATCATAAGATATTTTGTAGTCTGTAGCATCTGGGATAAATGCTTTTACTTCAACTCTTTCAATTACATCTATAACAAATTCATAACCATCACTTAATACTTTGGTATCATCAATCTTAATTAATGTTCCAACATGATAAAAATCATCTTCTCCATATAGGCTACCATCATGACCTTCTTTAAGTGCTAATGCAACTCCATAAAAATCATCTTGTACAATTCTTTTATAAAATTGATTTCCAATTTCTTTACTAATTTTTATAGTTGTACTTTTTCCAGGTAATAGTACTGTATTTGGTATAACAACTAAGGACAATTCTCTTTTAACATTTAGTTCTTTCACGATAATCATCTCCAAATTATTTTAGATTGTGTATAGTTAGTTTTCTTCTAACTAACTATATTTTAAAAAAAAATTCATTTTTTATTTTATTTTTGATAATAGTGTTATCAAATCATTGATTTCTTGTTCATCAAGACTTTCTATTATTCTATCCACTACTCTCTTAACCGCTAATTGTTCAAATCTCGCAATACCTTTCCCCTTACTTGTAAGGTGAAGATAGTAAACTCGTCCGTCTTCATTACATTTTTGCTTGTATATACATTCTAGTTTAATAAATTTTTTTATCATTTCAGTAACAGATGGTTTAGACAAGTCTAAATCCTTTGCCAATTTGCTAGTGGTAACACATTCATATTGGTCAAATTTTTTAATATATTCAATTTGACGAAGGGTTAATTCTGACATGTTCAACTCATCTATTAGTTTACATGAACACTCACCCTTTATTTCCATAAGTCCACTATAAGTCTCATACAGCTTTTTATTGATATCCAAAAGATCACCTCATAAGTTTGTTAGGTTTTCCCTAACAACATCATAAATCACATTAGAAGATTTGTCAACAAAAAAATAAAAAACTTGTAGATATATTTTTGATGAATATAATTTCTATCTACAAGTTTTATATAATATTTATGAAATTATACTTTGTTTACATTTTTTACTTAATATAATATTCTCATAAGTTTTAATAAGATTTAGGAATATGCAATCCCAGGAACTTTCTAAAACAGTTTTTCTAGCATTATGTTTTATATTATACATTAGATTCTTATCCTCTATAATTTCAATGATTAAATTTGCTAAGTCCTCTGCGTCTCCAGGTTTAAATAACATTCCATTAATCCCATTATCCACAGTATCTTTCACACCTCCTGCGTTTGCTGCTATTACTGGAAGTCCTGATGCCATTGCTTCTAATACAACATTCCCAAAGGTTTCTGTAGATGAAGGAAAAACAAATATATCACTAGAGGCATAAATTTTTGCAAGTTCACTACCTATTTTATAACCTGTAAATATTGTCCCTTTTGGAAAACTTTTTTTATATACCTCAAGTTCCGGTCCATTTCCAGTAATGATGAGTGCTACTTTATCTTTGTACCTATTTAATATTTTTGCATATCCCTCTTGTAAAATATTGATGTCTTTTTCTTTTGCTACTCTTCCAACATAAAGCAAAACTATTTTATCATGTATCCCTAATTGTTTTCTTAACTCAATGCTTCTAAATTTGTCATTAAAATTGTTAATATCTATCCCTCTTGAAAAAATACCAATATTGTTTATCCCATGGCTAATAAGGAGTTTTCTAGTTTCCATGGATGGACATAACGTGATTTCATTTTGATTATGAAACCAACGCATATAATTCCATGAAGTATTTTGGAGCATATCTAAATTATAATATTTTAAATATTGAACAAAGTTTGTAGTATAACTTGATATAGTTGGTATACCTAATTTTTTCCCATAGGTGAGTCCTGCTATACCCATATTAAGTTCCGTCATTATATGAATAATATCAGGTTTGAACTTCAAAAGTGAATTTTTTAATCTGAAAATATTGGGTAGTGATAACCTGCATTCAGGATACAGAAAAAATTTAATACTTACAAATTTTTCAACATTATAATTTTTATTTAACCCCAAATAGCTGTCTGGTGCAAAAACAAGATACTCTATATTCTGTGATTTATAATACTCAATAAGCTTTGATAACGTATTAGTAACGCCATTTACTTGTGGCAAAAAAGTATCAGTAAACAAAGCAACTCTCACCGCATTACACCTCCCTTATACTTTTATAATATTCTAAATAAATAGGATTTGTAATTTGCTGGAGTTAATTTATGATTATATTTTTGTTAAGTTGCAATAATTATCTTTATAATTGCCTAAGATCATTAGCAGTATTAGAATTTTTAAATTTATTTAGTGCAAAACAGATATAACCAAAACCAATAATATGATATGCTAACCAATAATAGCTAAAATGTTCAATACCTACAATTTTTAAAATAGTGTCAATTATTAGTGGCGTAGTTAATGCATAAATACTTATGCTGTACAACTGACCATATTTAAAATTTGTTTTAAAAACTCCATTAATTATTAGGGCCAATAAAGCTAAAAATAAAGCGCTTAAAAGTCCTCCTAAAAAATACCAAATAATGTTTCCAATAAAAATCAATGGTATAACTAGCTTTATTAGAGGTAGATATACATTTACCTGTTTTTTATTAATAGTTGAACCTTGCAATGACTTAAAATCAAAAATTTGAGTTTGTGCTCCACTTTGTTTTTCAATCAATTTATCTTTTAATATTAAAATACCTCTATCATAAGAATTTAAAACATCAGTACTAGTGTTATTAGTTGTATCTATAACAAAATAATAATTATTATCTTTAGATAAAACCAGAGGCATATCTCCTGTTACACTTAATTGTCCATCTTTAAGTTCAAAATCAGGGCATTTGTCATTATATATTTTTATAAATTGGGAAATTCCATTATTGGTGTCAATAGCGCCTCTTAAAGAGCCCACTGCACCTAGTAGTAATGATAATAATAACAAATATATTATTGACTTTCCAACTGTGTCTTTTAAAACATCTTTATAATGTTTTATTCCTTGAACACTGAATATTGCCTTGCTCCAAAAACTGAGTTTTCTTTTTCCAATATTACTTTCCATAAAAATTCCTCCTTAACATATAAATTTAACTTTAATTACTATATTCCTTATATTTATATTAATTACTCTTTTACAAAATTTCATAGTTTCATTTCAATTCCATGGATGATAAATTATTGTTTCAGATAAATGCAACAAATTATTCAAATAACTAAGCTTTGTATCTTGAAAATAATATTCTATAATCACGTCCTTATTTATGGTATTATTACCATATGTATCTATAATAAAAATTATAAATGGAGGTTTTAAAATTGGATAATATTTTAAAATGTTTTCCAAATGGAAAATTCAAAACATTAACCATGAGTTACGATGATGGAAAAGAGGCTGATAGAAAACTGGTTAATATTTTCAACAGATATGGAATCAAAGGCACTTTCCATTTAAATTCGGGACTTTTAGATTCGGAAAATCATATCGGGAAATACGAAGTCTCGGAATTGTATAAAGGTCACGAGGTTTCAGCACATACTTTAACCCATCCAACAATAACTAGGTGTCCTAACGAACAAATAATAAAACAAATACTTCAAGATAGAGAAAATCTTGAAAACATTGTAGGCTATACAGTGCGAGGCATGTCTTATCCAAATGGCTCATACAATGCAGAAATTAAATGTATGCTTAAATATCTTGGCATAGAATATTCAAGAATTGTTGGAAATAAAGATAGCTTTAACCTTCCTGATGATTTTTGTTCATGGGAAGCTACGTGCCATCACAATCATAATTTGATGGCACATGCCAAAAATTTTGTTGAATTGCATAAAAAACAATATTTGTATCTTATGTATGTTTGGGGCCATAGCTATGAGTTTGACAAAGATAACAATTGGGATCTTATAGAAAATTTCTGTAGTTATATGTCCAATAAAGATGATATTTGGTATGCAACAAATATACAAATTGTGGACTATATTAACTTACTTACCAATTTGAAATTTTCAGCAAATGGTAAATTTGCATATAATCCATCTGCAAAATCAGCATGGATTAGTGTTAATGGTGACATAATAGAAATTAAAGGTGGAAATCAAATAAACTTATTATAAATTGAAACACAAAAAGAAGGTATTGGCAAATGAATAAGATTAATAGGAATTTTTTTCAAAGAAACACGATAACAGTAGCTAAAGAGCTACTAGGAAAAGTTTTAGTACACGAAATTCATGGATTAAAACTTGCTGGTAAAATAGTCGAGACAGAAGCCTATTTAGGTGTTGAAGACAAAGCTGCACATTCTTTTGGTGGAAAAAGAACACCTAGAGTAGAAGTTATGTATGGTAAGGCCGGCATTTCATATATTTATCTTATTTATGGTATATATTATTGTTTTAACGTTATTACGCGTAAAGAGGATATACCTGAAGGAGTATTAATAAGGGCATTAGAACCTTTAGAAGGCTTTGATGAAATGGCAGTTAATAGATTTAAGACCACCTATGATAAACTTACAAAACTTCAAGTAAAAAACTTGACCAATGGTCCTGGGAAACTTTGTAATGCAATTTCCATAGATAAATCCTTAAATAAAAATGATATGTGTGGTAATAACAATTTTTATATAACTGATTATAATTTTAGAGATTTCGAAATAGTATCTGCTAAGAGAATTGGCATCGATTATGCAGAGGAATATAAAGATTTGCTTTGGAGATTTTATATTAAAGATAACATTTATGTATCCTCTATTTAACTTTTAGAGGATACATAAATGTTATAAATAAAATATATTAAAATTAGATTAAAACTTTTAGCCTAGATAACATAAAATATACAGTAAATAATTTTACGAGGGAATTATGAATTATATAACAAGTTCATCATATTCTAAAGTAAAAGCCGTGAAGTATGCTAAAAATTATGCTAAAATTCCGAATCCTGCCTTTAAATATATACCTGTATATGACGATAATGGAGGCGATTGTACAAATTTCACGTCTCAATGTTTATTAGCCGGAGGTGCACCTATGGTTTTTTTAGATAAAAATCCCTGGTGGTATAGCAATAAAGGTTGGTCCATTTCTTGGGCTGTAGCAGGTGCACTTTATTGGCACTTAAAAACCAATGGTATAAATAATTTGTATGGTGTCAAAGCTTCAGAGGTATCATCTTTAGCTTTACTTGAAGCTGGGGATATTATTTTCTATGAAAACATCAACGGTAAGATAGCTCACTCTGCAACAATTACTTCTTTTTATTATTCTTATCCTCTTGTGTCACAGCACACTCCAAATATGCTTAATATACCTTATGAAAAAGAATGGGCAACTAAGATGCATTTTATGAGAATATCTTTATAATGCATCTGCAAGTAAATAATTAATTAAAGATGCTAAACTAGCGAATAGTTTATTGTATTTTTAAGATGCCTATGACGATTTTATCATAAAATGAAGGTGTCACAAAAAATCCTATGATTATTTCGTGTCACCTTCATTTTTAATTAACAAATATATATTATTCTACATGTTATTCCTTAATCCAACTGATTATGAATTCTGTATCTTTGGGAGTATTTTTAATGTGCTTAAACTCTTTTGACCAATGGCCACTTAAATTTAATTCTTTTGCTGAAGCTTCAAAATGATACATAGCAATACCCATATCAATTTTTTGCATGTCAAACCCCATAGAATTGTATCCTTTTGTATGATTTAGAAAAAAGTGAAAAGCACTATTGTCCACTACTATTCTCCAAGGTTGTTTATTTGAAGCTGATGGAGCCAGTCTTACCATTTCTAATGGTTTAGCATATTCTCCAGCTTTTGACTCATCAAGTTTTTTAGTAAAATCCTCACTAAAAACTATATCATTAAATATTTTTCTGTTTTTTCCACCAGAAACAAGCCTCATCATTTTTTCAGTGAAACTCCTTTTTTCCGCAGGTATACCAATAGGTAAAACAATTGGCATTATTTCATTGTCCTTATTATCAATAACTTTAGCAAATTCACCTTTATTAAAGGTTCCTCCCAGCCATACTGTACCTACGCCTATAGAAGTTGCATATAATACAATATTTTCTAAAATATAGCCAAGCTGTTCTAATGCCTCATCATTTTTTTCTATAGACGTTACAATAAATGAACTAACACCTTTTATTACACCATATGTACCAAGTTTAATACTCTCATTGCTTTTATCAAATTTATCAATTATTTCAAACCTAACTTTTTCATTAAATGGTCCACTAACATTATCTATACGATTTTGTAACTTGGCTTTAATATCTTCTGATAATGGTTTATTATCATAGGTTCTTATGGATGTTCTATATTTAATAACATCCATAATTGATTTACTTAAATCTATACTCATAAGTTAATTCCACCTTTTTTTTTAATTTCTCAACTTTTTTATTAAAGTCATAAACGCTACTCTCTAATTTTAGCAGTTTTGATTCAAATAAGTTCATTGAGCTTAATATTTCTATAACTTCTCTTTTATTTATATTAAATTCATTCCCCTGATTATCTATGCATATTAAACTAGCTTGTCCATTACACTTACAACAAAACGGATTCCATAATTCCCCCCCATTTTTTTCTTGAATTTTAACCTTGAAAACATCATTACCACATTGTTTGCACTTGCTACTAATTGATGCGAATTTTTCACATGAAATAGTCTTAACATTCATCTTACATTCACTGCAAAAGTAATCTATCTTACCATTGCCTGATAATATTTTTAATTTTACTGATCCACATTTCGGACAATTGGCTGTCCTAATTATCTTTCTCATAATATCACTCCCAATATTAATTATTCAAATTAATATTGAAATATAACCTAAAATTAACAATTAATACTTTAAAAAAACATATCTCAAAGTATCAATGTAAATTTTAAATTAAATTTTGTTTATAACATAATTTTTTATTATAACCGATCTTATTGCGTCATAGGATATTTTTTGTGATACCTTAGCCTTTATTAAACCTATACTTTCAATCCCAAATTCATCAGCTATTAAAATAATCTCTTTTTCATCTTCTTCTGTGAAAAATTCATCAAAATTAATTTCTAATGTATCTATATTGCCCTCTTTAAAATACTTTTCTATATGAGATAATATGGTGTTAATTGTAAGGCTTCTGGTTTTGGCAATTTCTTTTATACCTTTACCTTCCTTTATCATATTTATAGTTTTCTCATGAGTTTTCTCTTTATTACTTGTAGTTTTTGTTGTACGAGTAACTTTAACTTTAGCTTCTGATTTTTCAATCCAATTCACTTCAATATTGTTTTTTATCACATAATCATTTATTACTCCTAAAAATTCTTCTCCGTATTTATCGTATTTTACTTGACCTACACCAGATATCTCAAATAATTGTTCTTTATTTAATGGATATCTGAGACTCATTTCCTTTAATGTATTATCAGGGAAAATGAAATATGGTGGTACTCCAGCATCAGTGGCCATTTGTTTACGTAAAGTTCTTAGTATTTCAAAAAGCTCATTATTCTCAGAGATTTTTTTAACCTTAATTACTTCCTTGAAAACAACCTTTTCTTGCCCCTTTAAAACCTTCATGGAATTATTGCTGAGTATAACAGTTGGATATTCACCTTCTTTTAAAGCTATAAAATTATGGGATATCAGTGTATTTATAAAATCCGCTAAATCTTTTTTATTATAATTTTTCATTATTCCATAAGTAGAAAGTTCATTAAATCTATACTGCAATATTTTCTTTTGTGCAGAACCTCTTAATACGTCCACAATAGTATTAACTCCAAAATCTCTTTTCATCCTATAAATACATGACAAAACTTTTTGTGCTTCTACAGTTTTATCAGTTAATTCTCCCTCACTTAAACAACTACTACAATTAGCACAATCATCATAATCCGTTTCTTCACCAAAATAGTTTAATATGTATTTTCTAAGGCATCCATTATGATGAACAAAATCTATCATAGTCTGTAGCTTTTTATAGTCACTTACTCTTCTTTCAGGCTGCTGAGTTCCAACTTCTATTAAATATTTTTGGGTTATAATATCTTGTGGTGCAAACAACAAAATACATTCACTTAGTTCACCATCACGTCCTGCTCTTCCTATTTCTTGATAGTAGCCTTCAATATTTTTAGGCATATTATAGTGAATTACAAAACGTACATTTGATTTGTCTATTCCCATTCCAAATGCATTAGTAGCTACCATAACATTGACTCTATCATATACAAAATCCTCTTGGTTTTTTTTTCTTTCTTTGTCTGATAATCCTGCATGATATCTAGTTACCGATATATTGTTTTCAGTTAATTTTTCATAAATATTGTCTGCTTCTTTTCTAGTTGACACATATATTATTCCAGATTGATCTTTATTTTCATTTACATAGTTTAATGTATACCCGAGTCTATCCCCTATTTTCAATACATTGATTTTTAGATTTTCTCTGTCAAAGCTTGATATATAAATTTCAGGGTTTTTGAGTTCTATTGATTTAACTATATCTTTACGAACTTCCTCAGTAGCTGTTGCCGTAAATCCAGTAATTATTGGCCTTTTGGGAAGTTCTCTTATAAATTGACTTATATACCTATAGCTTGTTCTAAAGTCATGTCCCCATTGTGATACGCAATGTGCTTCATCTACAGCTATTTGAGATATGTTTAATCTCCTAATAAGTTCACAGAATTCAGGGGATTGTAGTCTTTCAGGTGCTAAGTAAAGTAATTTTATCTGATCTGTATTTAAATTTTCAATTACTTCCTGAGTTTGTTTATATGTAAGTGAACTATTTATATAGTCTGCACTTATTCCTAAAGATTTAATATTGTCTACCTGATCCTTCATAAGAGATATAAGTGGCGATATAACAATAGTAATTCCATCAAATAAAAGTGCTGGAATCTGATAACAAATTGATTTACCTCCACCTGTAGGCATAACAGCTAACGTATCCTTTCCAGAAAGTATGCTGTTTATTATAGAATTTTGAGAACTACGGAATTCTTTATATCCAAAATACTCTTGTAATGCATTTAATGCTTTATTAACCAATCGTGACACCTCATTTAAAATTATAATAATATATTCTCTTATTATTATACAGTATCGACAAGTTTTCAAATAATATTTCGTAATAAAATTATTTATCAGATATGCAAATATGAATGTAAATAAGTGAAAACCTTATGCCAGCATTATTTTAAGTATGAAATATATTTTTAACTATTTATGATTTCTCCACCATTTATATGGATAGTCTCACCTGAAATATAAGATGAACCATCCTCAGCTAAAAAAACATAACAAGGAGCTAATTCAACTGGCTGACCTGGTCTACCTAATGTTGTATTTAATCCAAATTTCCCAACATCTTCAGCGCTGAATGATGAAGGTATTAGTGGTGTCCATATAGGTCCTGGCGCAACCGAATTAACTCTTATATTTCTGCTAGCCACTGATAATGCCATTGACCTAGTAAAAGATACTATGGCGCCTTTAGTTGATGAATAGTCTATTAATGTTTTATTTCCCTTATATGCTGTAACTGATGAAGTGTTTATAATACTACTGCCATCTTTTAAGTATGGCAATACATATTTTGTTAAATAAAACATGGCAAATATGTTTGTTTTAAATGTTCTCTCTAATTGTTCTTTTGTTATATCTTCTATACTATTTTGAGGGTGCTGTTCACCTGCATTATTAACTAATATATCTATTGTATTATATTTGTTTATTATTTTTTTTACGGACTCCTTGCAAAATTGTTCATCACCTATGTCTCCATGGATAAGTAAACATTCAGCTCCATTTTCCTCTATAATTTTTTTCGTTTCATTAGCATCTTCATGTTCATCTAAATATATTATTGCTATTCTAGCCCCTTCTTTTGCGTAAGCTATGGCCACCGCTTTTCCTATTCCACTGTCACCTCCTGTTATAACAGCTACTTTATTTTTAAGCTTTCCTGTTCCTTTGTATTCTGCATCCTCATATATGGGTTTTGGATTCATAAGTTTTTCCAAACCTGGCTGTTTATCCTGTTTTTCAGCGGGAACAGTTTTAGGATATGTTATTGTATTAGTCATTTTAAATCATCCTTTTCATATTTTTTTAATTTAGTATGCCCATATTATTATGGTTAAGTCTTTTAACTATTTAAAAGTTACGAGGATTAATGGTTTACTTTTGTATTAGTTTACATAATATTTTATATGTAAACTAATACAAAAATTTATTTAACAATCTACTCTAGAATGCGAAATACCAGCATTATTTACTGGTATTTTCAAAATATTTCTTATTATAATTTACCGAATAATCATCTGTTTTATATTCTGCTGCTTTATTATTATATTTTATAGCAGCATCTCTGTTACCAATCCTATCGTAACATACACATAACTGTATATTAGGTATATATCCCCAATAGTCATGAGATATAAAGCCCCAACTATCTTTTGGTTCTTCTAATTCAAAAACTAATTTATACCAAAAAATAGCTTTTTTATAATTTTTCATTTCAAAGTAATATTCACCAATTTCACAACAGATTTCAGCCCTAGGGGTATCATATTCAAAACTTCTTAATAATGATTTTAACATTTTCTTATTATCATTTTTATATCCATAACATTTTGAAAGATTAAAACAAGCGCTTATATTATCCTCTATCCATCCTTTTTCTGTATCTAAAAATTCATTAAAGTATTCTATTGCTTTATCATACTCGCCATTATAATACAACTCTCTAGCATAATAATTAAGCCCTCTAGTGGTAAGCTTCTTGCCATTAGATATTAATTTCTCATAAATGGATAAGTTTCTCCCCTTTATTGCTGGATGTTCTTTTTTATGAGTTATACAAATATTCGAATTAATAATATTCCCACTAATTTCTAAATACTCATGTATTGGCTCCATCCATTTATAGTTATTTGTTCTTTTGGACAATCTTTCTCTAAAATATGATAGAGTAATATTTCCATTTTTATCGAAACCCACATTATATTTCATCATTACAATATCTACTTTTTTACTTAAATTAGCTTTAAGTTGTATTAAATTTTTTCTGTCATCTTCAAGAATAATATCATCTGCATCCAGCCAAAGGATATAATCCATTTTTGCCATTGAATACGCATAATTTCTTGCAGCAGAAAAATCATCAATCCATTTGAAATCATATATCTTATCAGTAAAAGTTTTAACAATTTTTTTTGTGTTGTCCGTTGATCCTGTATCTACTACGATTATTTCATCAGCAATATCTTTAACAGAATCAAGGCATCTTCCTATAACATCATTTTCATTTTTTACAATCATACACAAACTAATAGTTATCATATAAATCACTCCAAAATTCAACATAGTATATACTATGCTAAATTCTTAAGTTATGACATATATACGTTTAAGAAATACAAATTGCCAAATATATGTATGCTATATTAGGCAATTTTTTTATTCACGATTAATATGGACAGCGTAATTTTTTTACGCTGTCCATATTAATCGTGAATATTTTATTTCTTTGATATTTTGATAACTCTAAGATCAATAGGAATTAATTAGAATTGTATTATATTTAAAGCTCTAGTGAGTGCTACTGCACTTGAAATATTAGTTCCTGTAACTGTTATACGAATTTCATAAGTGTGAGCAGCAGCTGAAGGACTATCAACCCAAGTTAAATTTGGAATTTCAGAAAGAGTACGTGCAACTAAAGGCACATTATCCTGCTCTTTTTCCACTGTTATAGAACTAATTGATGTTCCATCAAGATATAAGCTATAGGTTATAGTGTATTGATTAGGGGTTAGAATTCCTGATATTACCTCAACTTCTGCCATTGAGTCTAATTTCAAACTCTGACCTGCAACAGTTGTTATAGGAATAGATAAAACCGATACTTCCGTGCCTATTGGAAGCGCTATTGAGCTACTTAGTTGAGTTGATGCTAGAGTACTCCCTGCACCAGTAGCTCCTGTTGCACCAGTAGCTCCAGTAGCGCCAGTTGCTCCTGTGTCTCCTGTAGCTCCAGTTGCTCCTGTATCTCCTGTAAGACCGGTTGCTCCTGTTGATCCAGTTGCTCCTGTATCTCCTGTAGCTCCAGTTGCTCCTGTATCTCCTATATCTCCAGTTGCTCCAGTTGCTCCTGTTACTCCAACTCCAGTAGCTCCTGTAGCTCCTGTTATTCCTGTAGCTCCAGTTGCACCAATTGCTCCTGTTGGACCTGTTATTCCAACACCCGTTGCTCCTGTTGCTCCTGTTATTCCAGTTGCTCCTGTTGGACCCGTTGGGCCAGTTGCTCCTGTATCTCCTATATCTCCAGTTGCTCCTGTATCTCCAGTTGCTCCTGTTGTGCCTGTTGGTCCAGTTGCACCAATTGCTCCTGTTGGACCTGTTGCTCCTGTATCTCCCGTTGGTCCTACATCTCCAGTTGCTCCTGTTGCACCTGTCGTTCCTGTTGCTCCAATTGGACCTGTTGCTCCAGTATTTCCTGTAGATCCTACAGGGCCTGTACCTCCAGTTACTCCTGTAGCTCCAGTTGCTCCTGTAGCTCCTGTTGTTCCAGTAGCTCCTGTGGCTCCGGTATCTCCTACTGCACCTGTTGGTCCAGTTATTCCTATACCAACACCAGTAGCTCCTGTTGCTCCTGTAGCTCCTGTGGTACCTGTTGGACCTGTGACTCCAGCTTGTCCGGTGGCTCCAGTAGCTCCTGTATTTCCAGTTGTACCTATTGCGCCTGTTGCTCCTGTTGCTCCTGTTATTCCTGTAGCTCCTGTGGTGCCAGTAGTTCCTGTAGCTCCTGTACCTCCGGTTGCTCCCGTTATACCTACTCCAGTTGGGCCTGTAGCTCCTGTATTCCCAGTTGGGCCTGTTGAACCTGTATCGCCAACTGCACCAGTTGGTCCTGTGATGCCTACACCAGTATCACCAGTTGGTCCTGTTGAACCAATAGCTCCCGTTGGTCCTGTTGCTCCAGTGTCTCCCACTGCACCTGTTGGGCCTGTTGCTCCTACGCCTGTTGAACCTGTAGCTCCTGTTGTTCCTACACCTGTTGCACCAGTAGCTCCTGTTACTCCAGTGGGTCCAGTAGATCCAGTTGTTCCTGTAGTACCTGTTGGACCTGTTGAACCTATGGCTCCAGTAGATCCTGTACGCCCAGTAGAACCTGTTGGACCTGTAATACCAGTACCTCCAATAGCTCCAGTTGCACCAGTTGGACCAGTTGCTCCTGTAGTTCCAGTGGCACCCGTTCTTCCAGTGGCTCCAATTGCGCCTGTTGCACCTGTTGCTCCTGTTGCTCCTATTGCTCCTGTTGCTCCATCATTACCTGCAGGACCAGTAGCTCCAATTGCGCCTGTATCACCTGTTGCTCCAGTTGCTCCAGAAATACCAGTACTACCAGTAGCACCTGTTATTCCTATTGGACCTGTTACTCCAGTTGCTCCTGTTCTTCCAGTTGCTCCAATTGCTCCTGTAGCTCCAGTTGTTCCAGTTGTTCCTGTTGTTCCTGTTGCTCCTGTTGCTCCTGTTGCTCCTGTTGCTCCTGTTCTTCCTGTTGCTCCTGTTGGGCCAGTGGGACCTGTCGGACCTGTGGCTCCATCTATAGCAATTTCAAGTTCTGCTTGGTTATATTTTAAATTATTAACATTCATATAATCAAATCTCCTCAATTTTTTATCTTAGATATAAGTCAAAACAACGTTGTAGTTCATTATATTCTAAATATAAAAATAAGTGAGTATTTATTAAAATAAACCCACAATTTGACGTCTTAACTTTATTTTTTTGCCTATTATGTCAAAAGTGGTAATCAAAAATGTATTGCTTCCAATTAAGTCATACGGTTAATGTAACTTTATATATATAAAGTTCATATAATGAAGTGTAAATAATTTAATATATTATACTATATTTAACTTTATTCTAGTACATCAGGAGGAAATTTATGAAGAATGGAAATTATTACTTTAAGGGTGTGAAATTCTATTCCTATTGGCATAAAGATGATTCATCTGTACTACATGACAAATACATCTCAAATTTCCATGATGATGATTCATCTGAAGTATATGACAAATATAGCTCAAATAACCATAAGAACAATTTATTTAAAGAATGCCGTGTAAATAGTCACAACAACTGTAGGTTTTGTGATATTTGTTCTCAAGGACCTCAAGGTCCTCAGGGGCTTCAAGGTCCTGCTGGTGTTCCTGGCCCTCAAGGTCCTCAGGGTCCTGCCGGTTCTGGTGTTGGTACTCCTGGTCCTGCCGGCCCTGAAGGTGCTGCTGGTCCTGCCGGTCCCGAAGGTGCTGCTGGTCCTGCCGGTCCCGAAGGTGCTGCTAGCGCGCCTGGTCCTCAAGGTCCTCAAGGCGTAGCAGGCCCTGCTGGCCCTGAAGGTGCTCCTGGTGCTCCTGGTCCTGCTGGTATTACTGGTATTACTGGGCCTATCGGCGCTACTGGTACTACCGGTGATACTGGTTCCACTGGTCCTACTGGTTCCACTGGGTCTGCGGGCATAGCTGGAGCTGCTGGTCCTCAAGGTCCTGAAGGCGCTCCTGGACCGGCTGGTCCCGAAGGCGCTGCTGGTCCTGCCGGACTTCAAGGTCCTCAAGGTACTGAAGGTGCTCCTGGCACTATTGGACCTCAAGGTCCTCAAGGCGTTGCCGGACCGGCTGGTCCTGAAGGTGCTCCTGGCGTTGCCGGTCCTACTGGCTCCACTGGACCGGCTGGTCCTACTGGTTCTACTGGTTCAACTGGCTCCACTGGTTCCACCGGTACTGCTGGCATAGCTGGCACCGCTGGACCTCAAGGTGCTGAAGGTGCTGCTGGACCCGCCGGTCCTGAAGGTGCTGCTGGGCCTGCCGGTCCTCAAGGTCCTGCTGGTGCTCCTGGCCCGCAAGGTCCAGTTGGTCCTACTGGTGCCACTGGAGGAGTATTAAGCTTTGCAGATTTTTTTGCACTTATGCCTCCAGATAATGCGGCAACAGTTGCACCAGGTACTGATATAAGCTTTCCACAAGACGGTCCTAATAGTGGGTCTATTATTACACGAACTGGTCCCAGTACATTTAACTTATCTGAGATTGGCACCTATCAAATCTTATTTAATGTAAGTGTAAGCGAAGCAGGTCAACTGATTTTGACTCTAAATGGTGATGAGCTGGCATATACGGTGGTTGGACGATCATCAGGTAGTAGCCCTATAGTAGAAACAGCTATTGTAACAACCTCAGTAATAAATTCATTACTCACTGTGAGAAATCCTGCTGGCAATTCTGTTTCACTCACAATAACCCCGCAAGCTGGAGTAAAAAGATCAGTTTCAGCACATCTTATTATCACTCAAATTGCATAAAGTTATATAAAAAATCATGATGTAATGAATATTTGCCAAATTCGTAATCCGCCGTATGTATTTATATATGTATTATACGGCGGTTGGATTTTTATGCAGTATCCAGTACTATAATTTGATTTTTTATAATATTATTATGTAGCTAACATTTTCAGGAGAATTTAAATTGACTTTATATTATAAATATTTAGGTTACAAAACAGAATGCAAAAAAATACCAATAACTTTTCCTGCTCAACATCAACCAGTGCAACCTGGCCTGGAAACTATAATGGTGCCAAGACCCATTTTTGATAATCCAAACTACATTGGTACAAATAAATTAAAAAATAAAGTTGCGTTAATTACTGGAGGCGACAGTGGAATTGGAAGGGCTGTATCCCTAGCCTTTGCAAAAGAAGGCGCTAATATAGGTATTGCATACCTTAATGAACACGAAGATGCTAGAGAAACAAAAGCTTTGATAGAAAACCAGGGTAGAAAGTGCATTTTAATCTCTGGTGACATAAGAGATGAATCATTCTGCATAGAAACCGTTAAAAGGACTCTATCCGCTTTTAATCATATTGATATATTAGTTAATAATTCAGGAGTGCAGTTTCCACAAAGTAAACTTGAAGACATATCAGCTCGGCAACTAGATGATACTTTTAGAACAAATATGTACCCAATGTTTCATATTACTAAAGCATCTCTGCCCCATTTGAAATGCGGCAGTACAATCATAAATACAACCTCTGTTACCGCTTATCTAGGAAATAAAATTCTTTTAGATTATTCCAGCACAAAGGGTGCTATTGTAAGTTTTACACGATCCTTAGCACTTTCTCTTGTGTCTAAAGGAATACGAGTTAATGGTGTTGCCCCTGGTCCCATTTGGACTCCACTTCAACCCGCCAGCTATTCAGCGGAAGTAATTACAACTCTTGGTGCAAATACACCTATGAAAAGAGCTGGTCAACCTTTTGAATTAGCACCAACATATGTATATCTTGCCTCTGAAGATTCAAGCTATGTAACCGGACAGATACTACATGTAAATGGTGGATCTTTTATGGGCTCATAAATAATATTAAATTAAATTTATGCCTTTAAACAAAAATAAACTATGTAAATTAATATACATAGTTTATTTTTATTTTTGTTGGAAGTCTTCGTAGACGTTGTTTTATAAGATTTTTATTAATTCATCTATACTTGTTGTAGGTATTCTACATGTATAATTTTCACAAACATATGCTGTTGCCTTATTATCTATCATATTCTGATCAGTTATAAATGGTATGAGTTTGTGAATTTTCTCACTTCCATCATTAAAAATAACTGAGGAGAACGGTGAGTATTTTTCATTCGCTATATTTAACATACTTTCAGTATTTGCTTCATTACTTTTTCCTGATATAACTATAAGCTTTCCGGGTACTATACTGTATAAAAAAGCAGTAACCATTTTACTATATGCCTCTGGCATACTTTTAACTAGACTTCCAAAAGTTTTGAAAATTTTATCTATATTTTTTTCCAACTTTACATCTCCAGTTATTTTAAAAAGTCTTACCATATTCATTACTGCAACACTATTTCCTGAAGGAATAGCACCATCATAGGAATCTTTTGATCTTATAATCAACTTTTCACTATCCCATGAAGACATGAAAAATCCACCATTATCATCATCCCAAAAATATTTTATCATTTCCTCATTTAGATTTAGCGCTTTTTCTAAATACTTATAATCATAGGTCGTTCTATACAATTCAATTAAGCCCCATACAATAAAAGCATAATCATCTAAATACCCTAAATATGAAGATTCCCCATCTCTATATCTAGCTAGAAGTCTTCCATTATTATTTTGCAATTTGCCAAATATAAAATTCAGAGCCTCTTCTGCAACTTTAATATATTTGGTATTTTCCAAAACCCTACCTCCATAGGCTAAAGAAGCAATCATAATTCCATTCCAAGAAGTTAAAATTTTGTCATCCTTCAGTGGGTGTACTCTTTTTTCTCTATAGTCGAATAATTTTCTGCGGAGTTCTTCTAGCTTAATGTTTAAAGCCTCATAGTTTTTGTCATTTATATCAGTATTTATAAGACTGGGAATATTCTTTCCTTCAAAATTACCTTTTGGAGTAATGTTATAATACTTACTATATAATTCTCCATCTTTTTTTCCTAATACTTTTTCTACCTCTTCCTTTGACCAAATATAAAACTCCCCTTCTTTTCCTTCAGAATCTGCATCTTCAGCAGAATAAAAGCCTCCATCCCTAGAAGTCATATCTCTTAATACATAAATAAAAATTTTTTCTGCTACTTCTTTGTATAAAGGATCTTTTGTAGCCTCATAAGTTTCCAGATATGCATAGGATAAAAGAGCATTATCATATAACATTTTTTCAAAATGTGGGACTAACCAATTTCTTTCAACTGAATATCTTGAAAATCCAAATCCAACATGATCAAATATTCCACCTTTATACATGTTAATTAAAGAGGTTTTAGCCATTTCTAATGCACTCTCTTCGCCATATAACTTCCAGTAGCTTAAAAGAAAATTAATATTATGTGCTGTAGGAAACTTAGGCGCTAATCCAAAACCACCAAATAAATGGTCATAAGACTTAACTAGATTTTTGTAGCATTGTTCCACTACTTTACTATTTAACTCAAAAGGTTTTAATTTAGAATATTGTTTTACAGCTTTAATTATATCTTCACTGGATTCGATTAAACTAATCGCATCTTTTTTCCAAACTTCACTTATTTTATTTAATATATCCATTAAACCTGGATAACCATGTTTGCTTTGCTTTGGAAAATATGTTCCTGTAAAAAATGGTTTTTTATCTGGAGTCATGATAATTGTTAAAGGCCATCCTCCACTTCCTGTCATAGCCTGACATACGGACATGTATATATTATCGATGTCTGGTCTTTCTTCTCTGTCAACTTTTATTGAGATAAAAAAATCATTTAATATTTTACTAACTTGAAGATCCTCAAAAGATTCTTTTTCCATTACATGGCACCAGTGACAACAAGATTTCTATAACCAACGTTAGGAATACCCAATAGATAAGAAAATAGGCTTATCTTCTGCTTTTGCTTTCGTAAATGCTTGTTCACACCAAGGCCACCAGTCAACTGGATTATAAGCGTGTTGAAGTAGATAAGGACTTTTTTCATGTATTAATCTATTGGGTATCTTGCTAGTTGTCATAGGGCATCACCTCCTTAAATAAATATACAACCTTATTATACCCAAACAAAAAGTGACTATGTAAGCCACATAGCCACTAATTTTTATTTGAACTTAATCTCAATCGTCAAACTATTTTCAACATACTTATAGTCTATATACTCAATTATCGTCTTGTATAGTTCATTTTGTTCTTCCCAAGTCAATAGAGGATTACTCATTAAAGTATCAATTGATCTCTTTATTATAATGATTTTCACTTATATAAGCTAATAAGATCCTTCACAAATATTTCTCCATTTGTAAAATGAATTTTATTGTTGCTTAAAAGTCCATCCAATGATTGAATTGTTTTTTCGATCATTGAAATTTTCCATTTTTTACTTAAATCCGTTTTAAAACTAATATAAACTTCATTTTTTAACGGTTCAAATACTATTGAACACAAAGTATTCTCCTGACTAGTTTTTCTTAAAACTTCAAAAGCTTCATTTATACCAAAGCTATGAATATTATTATCAATATATTCATGAGCACAAATATATCTATCAGCACCACAACCATATACTTTATCATAATTTGTTTCCTTGAAATTCCCATTTGGAAAATTAGTCATAATAATAAAATCATTATTAATCCTACTTATTATATTTGTATCAATTCCTTCTTCCAGAATATATGCATTACCAGTTTTATCAGCGATAATAGTATGTAGCCCTAAATCTGGGAATAATGGATTTCTAGGATACGAGATTACTCTTTTATTAAGAATTTCAGAAAATTCAGATGTTTTTCTTGTTTTCTTTAGCGCCTCATCAAAAATATCAAAAGCAAACCAATCATTTTCGTTACAACTTGATTTAAAACCTGGACTATATTCTACTGCTTGAGTACAGATAAAAAGACCCTCACTATTAAAACCAGCGATGTCCCTGTATATGTTATCTAATAAGCCTGAAAAGTAAAATATGTTTTTATCATTATAACAAAAGACTTTCAGTTTTAAATCAATTTCATCAGTATCAAAATTCATACCATAAATAGTTTTTTCTTGACCGTATACTGCAAAACTTGTACACATTTTAGAACCTCCTTTTAATTTATAATTTTGTCATATAATATGCTTAGAGTATTTAGAGAATCATTTAGCTATTTTACCATTGGCTTCACCATTTTCTTAAACTTATATTTAAATGATATCACTGGTTACATCAATGTATCAACCTAATACATTTTTCAGAAACAAAAATGCGCCATCTAGCGTTTGCTTTATGGCGCATTTTATTATTGATTTTCTTTTTTCATTCTGAAAATAATTTTCTGTATACTTTTGGTGGATAAATAATACATTTCAGAAAGACTTTTCACAGAAGTACCCTCTAAATACAATTTCATTTTAGGATTGAGCAAAGGTTATTTCATATTTTAATTATTAATATCTATGCAATAGCCTCTGCTATGCATTAACTACAGATCTGGTCATAAAGCAATTTCCCCCATTTCTTCTCAGTTACTGTAAATTATATTTATTATTTCTCACATCGAACGTATAAGTTTAAAACATTATTTCATTTTCCTCTTCAAGTCTTGCTATTTTTTAGCATTTTCTGAAACTCTTCTGTGGTTATGGTTTTGACTTGTTTATCCATACTGTCACTGTTGACTTTGAAATATCGTACTCACGGCTTAAATCTGCAAGGGACTTTCCAGAGTTATATAATTCTACTAAAGTTTTTTTGAATTCGGCTGTATATTGTTTTTGAACTCTTTTCATTGTAGAAGCTTCCCTTCAACTCTTATTTTATACTGTTCGAGTTTTCGTGTCTACAAGACTATCCTAGCGCCAGTGTATTGATATTCTGAATGTAACACAGTTTTAAATCAAAATTTAATTAGTTGAATTTTGTAATTGAAGAAATAAATAAAGGTATTATGCTTAAAATAATTAATAAGAAGAACCCATCATATCAAGACTTGCACCCTTACCAAAAGAATTAATAGGAATAAGTTCTTGTAAACTTCCTTCCCATATTAGAGAAAAAAGCATTATAATTGCACCGCTTATAACCATTAAAAAAATAAGATATGGAAAGCAATTAATAAAAGCTATACCACTTAAAGCAATGCCTACAAAAACAAAACTAGAATAAACCATAAGTCCTCTGTGTTTCCACTTTTGGCGTAGACTGAAAACAAATATTGTTACCCATAGCCATGTTTGCTTTTAATTTCCTTTACTCCACCAATTAATTCATTTCTTAAAAATAGAAGTCTATGTTTATTATCAACAGGTATTTGAACAGATTTTTCGATTTTAAGTAAAATAAGGCTCACAACCGAAATAAAAAATGTTGCTGCATCAATTCCAAAACCAATACTTATTGATGTAAAGCTTATAATTAAAGTACCTGATATTACTATGCATTTTATCTTCTATTTTCAACTAAATAATATTGTACTTAGTTCGAATTAACGTGTACATTACGAAAAACTAATATATAGTCGGCACCATTCCTCCATCCATACGTATTGGAGAACCTTTAAACGCAGATGCATAAGGACTACATACAAATGTAGCTAGTCTACCTATTTCAATTGGCTTGATAAATCGCTGTATTTCAGATTGAGGTAGGCTTGTAGTCATAAATTTTTTCTCTTTTTCTGAAAAAGTCATATCTTTATTAGGATATATGCTATCAATTATTTGATACACATTTTCAGAGAGTGTTGGTCCTGGCATGACCGTATTAACCGTGACTTCTGTTCCTACTGTTAATTTAGATAAGCTTTTTGACAATGATAATAGCATTGATTTTGTCATACAATACTGAGGCATTTGTCCTGAAGGCATAATTGCTTCTTCACTGGCAATAAAAATAATGCGGCCATAATCATTTTTTAACATTTTAGGTAAATAAAATTTGCATAATCCATTTGCAGCAAGAACATTAGTACGGAAGTATTTTTCCCATACCTCATCGTCAATGTCATTATATTGCATAATTTCATAAATACCCATATTGTTAATTAAAATATCGATATTAGGATATTTCTCAAATAAAGCTGTTCTTTGCTCAATATCAACAATATCGGCTGTAGCATTTTGAGGAGAAGTAGCCGGGAATTTTAATTTCATTTCATTTACAGTTCGTTCTACCTCTTCATAATTTCGTCCATTAATTAGTACATTAACACCTTCTTTGGCAAGTTCAATGGCAATTGCTTTACCTATCCCCTTAGTTGATCCTGTAACTAAAGCTGTTTTATTGTTTAATCCCATATCCATAATATATTTCTCCTTTTAATTTACTTATTTTGAGTATAAAGTCATTTTATCTAGTTTGCACCTAAATGTTCAGCGCGCCAATTTGAAGGAGTATCCCCTTCCCAAAGGCGAAAGGCGCGGTAGAACGAGTTCTGGTCTTCATATCCAATCAAGACGGCCACTTCTTTAATTTCAAGCGAGAAGTCTGCCAAGTACTTTCGTGCCTGCTCATGTCTGACTTTTGTCAATAAATGCTTGAAGCTCGTGCCTTCTTCAGTAAGCCGGCGCTGCAAGGTACGATCACTCATCCCCAACTCGCTCGCAACAGTCTGAATTTCGGGGCGCCCTCCTGTTAGGCTAAGTTTCATGATCCGCTTGACCATCTCAGTGATTGATCGGTTGTGTTGCTGCTGATCCAACGTTTTGTCCAATATGGGAGTCAGAATCTCCAACAACTCTGCGTTGTACGAGACAAAGGGTTGGTCCAGATCTTCTCGATATAGCGTCAGCCGATTACAATTTGCACCGATTTGGATACTGCAGCCGAAATAAGCTTCAAGTGCCTGGACATTACCCATTGAGTTTGTAAATTCGACTAACCTCGCCGTCAAAGGTTTACCTGTTCCCCGACGCCCTAGCTCCAGAATAAATGCCAGCGTGATACCAACCAGCATCGACGGGCCAGGTTGCTCAGTATACAACCATTCCAGCTCGATTGTACAATTCTCACCCTCCTCGGTGATACGTAAGCATTCAGGAGGGCACATTTGTTTGTACCGTACCATTCGCTTTAGAGCGTCACGGTAGTCACGAGCATGGTAAGTGGCTAAGACGGTGGGTGGGTAATGTGATGTTTCAAATACGCTCATAAGCTTGATAATTCCTTTGGCAGTATCATCAATGAGATCTGAATAAGCCTGCCAGATCGCAAAATATTGGGCAGTTGTGACAACTGGTTCAGTAATAATAGTCAGCGGCAATTGTGCTTTTCGAACCACATCATGGGCGGAAATCCCTAATTTAAGTAATCCTATCCAGAATCCTGCGGGCATTTTAATACGAGTATGAGACGTCATAGATATTGAACCTCCTTTAGCTATATATATATTTGGGTTGTGATTACTTCCTGTCTTGTTGGCGATATAGTTAACATTATACTTATACAATGTGAATCTGTAACTAGCAGATGGTGACAATCTACTTGCCAATTGCGTCAAAAAAGTCGATTATTAATAGGTATAATTCTATTAGCTTTTTCCAGTGTCATGTCATCTGACATATTACATTCTTATTTAATCATTAAACCAAGCATTATTAAGTAACTTTATGCCTTCAGTAATATCACTTTCTAGCAATCCACCAAATCCAAGCAAAACCATATTATTAGAATATTCTTCTGGTTTCATCCAAAATATTGATACAGGATAAACTATTACACCATGATTTTTAGCCTTTATTATTAATTCTTCTTCACCTAATCCATTATTTATTTCCAATAAGATATGCAAACCTGCATTTTTACCATGAATAATAACTTTATCTCCCATTAACTCTTTAACTGTATGGGTTAGTACATCGTATTTTTTTTTATTAGCTACACATACCTTTCGTAGATGACTTTCAAAGTGTCCTAAATTCATAAATTGTTGCATTATCTTTTGTTCAATCACTGGAACGGATGTCTGGTATCTGCTAAAAAGTTTGTCATATTTTTTTAACCATTTTTGCGGCAATACCATATAGTTCATACGTAAGCTAGGTGATAAAGCTTTTGAAAATGTGCCTATGTATACAACATTTTTTCCAGACGATATACTTTGTATTGATGGAATAGGTCTTGAATTATAGCGTAATTCGCTATCATAATCATCTTCAATTATAATTCCATCTTTTCTTATGGCCCAAGAGAGCAGCTTTAATCTTTTTTGAATTGGCATAACTGAACCTAATGGAAATTGATGTGAAGGCGTTATGTATACTATTTTTGCAGAACTGTTTTCTAATTGCTCAAGGTCGATTCCATCTTTCTCCAAACCAATGGGAATAACCTTATACCCATTATTAATAAATATATCTCGTGCACCAATATAGCCTGGTTCCTCCAGTGCTACATTTACATTGCCAAAATCCTTCCTAAATAGTTGACATAACAAACTTAAAGAGTAATCAAACCCAGAGCAAACTATTATTTGTTCAGGATTACAAGCCACACCTCTTGATTTATTTAAATGTTTCATGATTTCTATTTTTAAGTCCAATTCGCCATTACCTAAGCTGTAAGATGTCATATTTTCAACGCTAAATGAATTCAAGCACTTATTTGAAACTTTTTTCCATATTCTGAATGGAAAATCAGAAGCACTCAGTTTGCCATATTCAAAATTATACTTATATGTATTAACATGCTTCAATTGGGGCAATACATTTTTATGTACTATAACATTTTTAGATACTTGACTTTTTAGTTTTGAAATTATCCTGTTATCTACTTTTAGAGAAATAAAACCACTACCAGGTTTGCTTTCTATGTACCCCTCTGAACAAAGCTGTAGATATGCACTTTCAACTGTATTTCTACTGACATTTAGAGTTGTTGAAAGTGTCCGTGTTGAGGGTAGCTTATCACCTTCTGAAATTTGTCCTGAAATTATTTTTTCTTTTAGCTGTTCGTAAATTTGCTGATATAAAGGAACACTGGAATCGCTAAGTAATATAATCATGTTAAAATCACTCTCCTCTTAACTGTATCCTATAAAATATACTAAATTGGAACTTTTAATAGTTACAATTGCATTGTATAATTATTTTATTGAAAGGTCAAACAGCAAGTAATAATACCTTTTAAAACTAAGGAGGACTTTAAATGTTAAATGAAAAATTACTTGAGGTTATTTCTCATGAAGGAGTAGTCGCTATAGTATCTTGCAGCAATAATGAAGCACATGTAGTAAATACTTGGAATTCTTATATTAATACTACCGAAGATGGTAAATTATTAATACCAGCTGCTGGAATGAGAAAAACTCAAAAAAACCTAGAACAAAATAGTACTGTCAAGGTTACCTTAGGTAGTAAAGAAGTTATGGGACATGCATACATGGGTGCAGGGTTCTTGGTTGAAGGAACTGCAAAATTCCTTCAATCAGGAACAGAATTCGATATGATGAAAGAAAAATTTTCTTTTTTAAGTAGAGTACTAGAGATAACAGTTACATCTCTAAAACAAACTATTTAGATATAAAATAAGTCAATCATTCACTTTGTAAGTATAGGGAACGTACAGCGATTTGTGTAAATCAAATCCATGTAAGTTCCCTATTTTGTCATGCCAAAATTGAGTGATTAATCATAATAACAGCCAATGGAAAATTTGATTTCATTGGCTGTTGTTTTAAATTATTCTTTTGTAAGAACCTTTTCTATTTCTGATATATATATAATGGTTAACGTATATATTTCAACGATTTTTTTTTGTAAATTTATATGCAATATTCAACTTACGCATAATTGAAAACTTCTTGATTTTATGTCCCTGCATCCTTTTTAATATATCATTCAGTGCCTTAACTGCATCAATTATATACTTCCCTTTGTTGAGCATTACACATTCAGCACCCTCTCCCATGGCTGCATCGCTTATTTCTGATCTGGATGGAATCCCTTCCTTAACCATACTCTCAAGCACCTGAGTGGCCCAAATTACAGGAATATGTGCTGCCTCACAGACCCACAGGATTTCCTCCTGAACTTCAGCCATTCGCTGAAATCCACATTCCACGGCAAGGTCTCCACGGGCAATCATAACACCGCAACAAGGCACCTTCATGATTTCCAAAAGCAAAAAAGGTAAGTTTTCAAAACCCCTGCGTGTTTCAATTTTTAATACTATTCCTAACTGCACTTTACCAAGCATATTTAAATGTTTCCGAAGAAGTTGGACATCTTTTACAGAATTTACGAATGAAAGTGCTACAATATCTGCATTCACTGCGACAAACTTCAAATCCTCTATATCTTTATCAGTCATAGCTGACAAATGTAGGTTACTATCAGGCAAATTAATGCCTTTTTCACTTCCTAGCTTTTGTCCACCAGTTCTAGTATGAATTATTCGAACATACAGCTTATAATCTTCTACCTTATCTACAACTCCTCCAATTTTTCCATCGTCAAACCAGATACGCTCCCCTGCCTTAATATCATGGAATACTTCAGGAAAATGGAATCCAATTACAGCAGGCTCTAGGATTTTCCCATTTTCATCCAGTGTTGCAGGACGTCCATAATCCAGTCCTTCATCTAAAATCAGCATATCTCCTGTATTAAGGTGTATTGTGTTTTCCTTTGTAGGTATGCTTCCAACTATGCCTTTAATTTCTTTGTCATTAAATCTTTCCGATTTCACTATTAGTACTGTATCTGGCATAACATATGCGGTTTTACTTATCTCTGCTATACAACCTTCAGGTTTTACCATGACAACATTTAGAATTCGTACTCCGTCATGTGAATCATGAAACTTGATATGATCACCTTTTTCAAGTTGCACCAAAAAGTCTTTATCCAGTGGTATATAAAAATCCGCAACAATTTGATCCAATTTGGGATATTCTCTTGCAGTCATCCATACACGAGCTGGCCTAAGGACTTTTCCGTATTCATCTCGTAAAGGTTGTATTTTAATTACAGCTGGTTTTGGTTCAATGCGCCCTGTTCGAAGTTTTGGTCCAGCTATATCCATAATAATCTTGCAAGAAAGCTTTGTATCCGCCTTAGCTTTGCGAAGATTTTTAATTATCTTAGCCCAAATATCTACATTGTCATGAGCACAGTTAATTCGCATACAATTCATTCCACTCTTTAATAGATTATGCACAAGCATATAATTGTCCGCTGCCTCACATGGCATTGTTACCATTATACGTGTACGTCTATTTTGGGGACGACAACCTAGCAAAGCTTCTGTATGTTCTTTAAGAAGCCGTTCACCATCTTTGATGTCGGAGGAATGAAACTCCATTATTGAAGAGTACTTATATTTATTGGCACATTGCTTAAGTAATTCTAAAACTGCATCAACAGATGTTAGCACATTGAATTCTGTCCTTCCTAATGATGACAGCCCAATATCACCCAGAGAAACCTGTAAGGATTGGATATCATGGCTTCGCAATGCCATATAATACAGCAAGTTTTTGGCGCTAGCAAGATAACTAGGGTGACATTTTTCTAGAAGAGATTCAGATTCAGTTACCATATTCAGCATATCTTCTCTAATAATATTTAGTTTACAAATCAAACCCTCAATGTATGTTAATTGCATTAATGCATTATTTACATGTTGTTTTTTGAAACCATTTAATGACTCTAATATTCCAGTATCTATACTTTTAATATTAGGTGTATCATGGTTTTTACTCACGGTTAATCATCTTCTTCGCTATTATTCTTTAGCATCCTTAAAATAATAATAATAATGTTTAGGTACTCCTGTACCATCATCTTGAGCCTTAAATCCATGTTTCTCCCAAAATCGCTTACTATTTTTATCATTTGCATATAGGCACATATCAAAACCGGTGTTTTTTAGTGCCGTAACTATTTCACTACCAACTTTCTTACTCTTTTTAAATACTTCAAAATTATCTATATCAAGAATACTTTCATCTTCACTTAGTTCTGCTTCTAGCAATGCAACAATCTCATTATCCTTTTTCACCTTAAAACATCTATCTCCTGCCCACCATAATCTCAATTTATATCTCCTTTTTAAGGATAACACTTCTTTCTCTCCACATTTTTCAATACTTATTTTTTCCATTGATATACTCCTATCGTATCGCAAAATATTAACTATAACTAAAAACAAATTACATTTAGTAATATATTATTTTATATTTTTTCTAAAATGTAGCTAAAATTCTCATGAAAATACAATGTTTAAAACACATTTCTCTTCCATTATACATAAATTTAGTATTTCTTCAATGCATTTAATTAAAAGTTGAATTTTCATTCACTGATATATTGGTGTAATATTATCAAATATTTTTTTCTATATGAGAATTTATTAACGAACTCTGTGTTAAGTTGTTAGTTTACTTTTGTATTAGTCTACATAATATTTAATATGTAGACTAATAGTTTAATACTTCACCTCATTTGTGTTACATAATTTAAGTACTACAAATTTATTTTATTAGGATTACACTTATTTACCTCTAATAATATCAATCACCTAATATTTATCAATTACATTTTCTGTTTTGCTTAGCGCGTTTAAAATCACAAAAAACAGCATAAAAATAATAGCCACTACAATAGCACTCATACCAGCCAAAATACCAAAAGCATCAGATAATATGCCCGTTATAATTGGCATTATAATAGCACCAACTCCACCTAGCATAAGTAGTACTCCCATGGACATAGGATAAACCTTAATAGTCTTACCAACGTTAGAAACCGTTGTAGGATAAATACCAGCCATAGAAAATCCCAGACCCATTATAGCGATGGTAATAATCGTCACATTTTTCGTTGAAAGTAATAACAAGTAAAAAACACATGTTCCAATACTTGTTACCAAAAGCAAAACCTTTTTTGACACTTTATCTCCAAAAAAAGCACAAGTTAATCTACCTGCAAGAATAACTAGCCACAATAATGAAGCAAGTATTTGGGCATATTGTATTGTCATGATCCTTGAATCTATAAAATATTTAACTAGCCACCCATTAATAGCAGCTTCTGCACATAAATAAAAGAACAAGATTCCTGTACTATTCCAAAAATATTTGTTTTTTAAAAATTCGTAAGATATTTTTACCTTTACAGTGTTTTTTTTAACTTCATCTATTTTCATTCTTGAAAATAGAAAAATGGAGATAATTGCAAGGATAATAATAACCATGGCAGCTATTTTCCAGCCTCTATTTCCCGCCGTATTTGTGCATATCATAACTAAAAACGGAGCAATTAAAGCTCCCACAGCAAAAATACTATGTAAAAAATTAAGAGCTGCTGGGCTACTGTTTGAAACTTCATTTACGGTAGTGTTGTTAAAATTAGAAATGCTTCCTCGACTTAACCCTGTAAATAAGAACCCTAAAATTAATAATACCGGATTACCTGTTAAAATCATTATTAAAAATCCCATAACAACAAAACTACATAAAAACATTATTGATTTTTTTCTTCCTAAATAAAGTGGTAGCACACCAGCTATAAAACCGGATACCAAATTGCCTACTTGATGTGCAGAAAGTAATGCCCCACTCATTGTATTATTCAACCCGTATTCATTGCTGATTAATGGTAACAAAGACCCTAATATCATACTATATATACCATTGACCGCAAAAACAAAGAAGCAACAATTTAGGATATATTTTTTGTCATGGTCAAGGCTTGTATAAAATGATTGCGTTTTCATATAAATAAAATCCCCCTTGCATAAAATGCTCAATGTGGTTTATTATATCACATTGAGCATTAATTACAACTTCATGTTACTTTATTATCTACTAGCTCTACGCACCTGAACTTATTGATGTTGTATAGATTTTCTCTAATAATGTTAATCCTCCTGTATATCCTATATAAGTTCTATTAATTACTACTTCAAAAGAAGATGGGCAACAGGTTTCTATTATAATACCATTTAATTGCTTTATTACGTCCCTTTCCCAAGCAGATGAAAATATTATAGGTGAAGTAGTTCCAAAATCTGCTTCTAGCAATTTTTTCTCAATAATATAACCATCTTCAATAAATTGAACTTCAGTAGATACGTCTTCTGCAAGCTCTTTATACTGTTTTTGGATTATTTCTCTATATTTTTCTGTTGGATTATCTGTTATAATTTGGAGTACTGGAAGCAATCCCAGCTGGTTCACCAAAAACTTATTTAAAGCTATATTATATGCACTATCCCCTATTACTGCGTATTTTGAGGGCAATCCAAACCAAAATTCTGAAAAAAAATCAGCAAAATGATCCAAAAAATAATAATATCTATTTTCTTCTTTTTCAATAAATTCCTCTGATTTTCCATTGTTTATCCCTGAGAAATTGACCACCTTTCTTATAAACTCTGTGGTTTGTTCTGCTCCAATTGGAATAATAGGAATATGCAAATATGGTTGATTATATTTTTTTTCTAAGTGTTTAGCTGTTTTTAGTCCAACCCAAGGCGAAAGAACTAAATTAAATTGAGCTCTAGGAATATCTGTCCAATCCTTTATTCCCCTGCTTTCTGATCCAAAGAAAATATTAACTTTGAAACCAGCTCCTTCAAGTATTCTTTTAATTTCAATGAAATCTCCACGCCAATTTGTATTAAAATATGGGACTTCACTCCAAAGATTTATAAGTCCCTTTTCCTTTTCTCCAGAATAAACTCCAACAAATTGATCTATTATAGCCTGAGTAACTATTTCATGTCCAATTAAATTATTTCCTTTAAAACCCCCAGTTTCTGCATATACAATAGGATACCCTTTTTTTTGATATTTTTTAACAACAGAACCTACATCATCTCCAACCAGTTCTCCAATACAACCGCTTAATACTACAAATAAATCTCCATCCATTATTTTAAGAGATGATTTAATAAGATCATCTAACTTTTTCTCGCCACCAAATACCACCTCATTTTCCCCAGCATTCACACTTGGTATTGCAGAACCTCCACTATACCCTCCGCCTTGATATCCATTATTAAAAGAAAGCATAAAATATTGCTTATCCACGCATCCTGGTCCACAGTGTACTAAAGGAATTCCCCTCGGAATGGCTGAAACCGTATATGCAGCACCTATTGCACAACCATAACGTGGATGTACTATTGAGTTGGTTTGTTCATTGGAATCCAATTTTCCTAACATAATTTCTCCTTTTTTACCATAACTTCTTGTTCTTCATCTAAAATTTCTGGATGTTTTGCTAGAATAAATGGATCTTCTTGTTCTAACCACCACTTTGTATATGGTAACTTAACATGTTTTTTTAAGTTTTCTCCGAATTTTCTCCTAGCAAGTACATTTAGTAATGCTTCCCCTACTCTAATTATCCCTTCATAACCTACAGGAAGGTGTTCGTCACCTAAAGCAAACGCTGGAATACCTACCTTTGCAGCTAATGGTGCTAATCCATTATGTCTTATAATTATAAAATCAGGATTAACTCTTCTCAATAATCCATAAAATTGAAATTGTTGTGTTTTGCTTACTGTAAGGTGTTCTATATCCCCATAATTGTCGACTAAATACTTTAGCGTATCCTGTCTTTCATCTCCACCATCATAAACTGGATCATGATGGAATACTACAGAACCGTTTACTTCAACACCTAATTCCTTTAAAACAGAAATAATTCCATGCGCATATGCAGAACCAGTGGCAACAAATCCTTTTACCCCCTTAAGTTTCTTTTTTAATTCATCTATTTTAGGCTGAACTCGTTCATGTTCCTTTATAATATATTCTTCAACTTCTTTTTCTTTATTCGCAACTTTACTTATTGCTCTTAGCCAATCATCCGTTGCAGGAAAGCCATAAGGTTGTGGTGCTTTAATATCAGGGACACCATATTCTTGTTCTAATGCAGCTGCATAATACGAACCTAGAGTATGACAAAATGTAGCTGAAGCAATTGCTTCTGAGGATTGAGCTAATTCATCAACAGTAGCCATATCTATTAAATAATTCACCTTCAAGCCTAATGGGTTTAGCATTTCGCTAAAATAGTCAGTACCCCATAAAGCTATAATATTTATTAAGTTTTTTTGTTTTTTGGGATTTTTATTGACAATCTGTCTTATAATACCATGTTGGGAAATATCAAAACCTGTACTCCAATGCTTAGATCTAAACCCCTCACAAGATAGTGGAACAACAGGAATTCCTAGTTTCTCCTCGGCTTCCTTAGCCACACTTACTATATCTTCACCTATTATTGCTGTGGTACATGCAGCGGAAATAAAAATTGCTTTTGGCTTAAAACGAACCCACGCATCCTGAATTGACTGTCTTAGTTTTTCAGATGCTCCGAAAACCATATCTCTTTCTAAAAGGTTTGTACTTACAATTTGTATATTTTCTACCTTTTTCTTTCTACGCGCTAACCCTATTTTATAACCCACATTAAACCTAGGATGTATAGCGGAACATCCTATGGATGAATGTTCAATTAAAATGGCATCGGGTATATTTCCAACCTGACAGGCTACTATAGATTGAGTACACATTGTTTGCTGATTAAATGGCATTTTTAATTCACAAAGTTTGCAGCTTTCGCCTTTTGCACTACCACCACATCCTTGACCCCTTTTAAGTGCTCTAGCCTGATAATTGGATTGTTTTACTAAACCTGATGCCGATCCATCCCAAGCAATAATCGTACCTAAACGTTTCTCACGATTTTCAACATCTACTAAGTGCAAATTTATACTTTTATCCCTCACCATGCCTTCATCTCCTCTAACCTTAATTAACCTATAAAATAATTATTTATCCTCCTATATTTATTTTTGACTATATAAAAACACTAGAAACTTATTTCTCTAAAAGTAAGAAAATAAGTCTCTAGTGTCCCTAGTCAACCTTAGTATTAAATTTTATTATAAAATTATAATATCAGTGAAAGCATACCTTGTCAATATGTATACTTATATTGACAAGGTATAGGTATACATAAAAATAATATTAAACATTAATATCTACTTTAATACCTAGATTTTCTTTATTTTCTTCTAAAATTGGATTAATGCAATTTCTAAGAAAGTCATCTACTTGACCTGGAGCTCTACCTATGAAATTTCTAGAATCAAGTATAGTTAGAACATCATTTTCTTTTAACCTAAAAGCAGGATCTTTTGCTATTCTAAGCATTAAATCATTGTCTAGCCCATCTTCCTTTACTCTTTTACCAGTTTCCATAGAATAAGTTCTTATCTTTTCATGTAAATCCTGTCGATCTCCACCTCTTTTTACTGCTTCCATTAATATATTCTCTGTAGCCATAAATGGTAATTCACTACTTACTCTAGCTGCAATTACTTTAGGGTATACTACTAAACCACTAGAAATATTTATGTATAAATTTAAAACTCCATCTAAAGCTAGAAAAGCTTCTGGAATAGCAATTCTTTTATTTGCTGAATCATCTAGAGTTCTTTCGAACCATTGAGTTGCAGCTGTAATAGCAGGGTTAAGCGCATTTATAATTATATATCTTGAAAGTGAACTTATTCTTTCTGATCTCATTGGATTCCTTTTATATGCCATAGCAGAAGATCCAATTTGATGAGCTTCAAAAGGCTCTTCTATCTCTTTTAAGCTTTGTAGTAGTCTAAGGTCATTACTGAACTTATATGCACTCTGAGCTATTTCAGAGAGAGTATTAAGTATTATTGAATCTACTTTCCTTGAATATGTTTGACCAGTTACTTCATATGCACTTTTAAATCCCATTTTTGCCGTAACTTTTTTCTCTAAAGTTTTAACTTTATCTTCATCCCCATTAAAAAGTTCCATAAAGCTTGCTTGAGTTCCTGTAGTTCCTTTAACGCCTCTAAGTTTTACTGTATCAATTACAAATTCTAGATTTTCTAAATCTAAAAGTAGATCTTGCATCCATAGCGTTGCTCTTTTGCCTACTGTTGTAAGTTGAGCCGGTTGAAGATGAGTAAATCCTAATGTTGGCATACCCTTGTATTTATCAGCGAATTTTGCAAGACTTGACATTGTGCTTATTATTTTAGCTTTTATTAGAAGTAATGCTTCTTTCATTACAATTATATCCGTATTATCACCTACGTAGCAACTTGTAGCTCCAAGATGGATTATTCCCTTTGCTTTAGGGCATTGAATGCCATAGGCATATACATGGCTCATTACGTCATGTCTAACTTCCTTTTCTCTCTTCTCTGCCACTTCGTAATTTATATCTTCAACATGAGCTTTTAATTCATCCACTTGTTCTTCAGATATGTTAAGCCCAAGTTCTTTTTCACTTTCTGCCAATGCAACCCATAATTTTCTCCATGTCTTGAATTTTTTTTCATCAGAAAAAAGATATGACATTTCTTTTGATGCATATCTTTTGTTTAGTGGTGATTCATATAGATTTCTCATAAAATGTTACCTCCTAAGTGTATATAAAATCAAATATATTTCATATTATACCATACATTAATGAATTATTATAGAAATTTGTTCGTATTTTTATTCCTTACAATAAAAATAAAAGGATAGCAAATGCTATCCTTTTATTATGTAATGAAACTGCTAAATTATTCTTCTATTGATTCAATTAACTTTACGATTTCTTCTGCAGCTAATGCTTCGTCATCACCTGAAGCAATAACTTTAACAACTGAACCTTTTGTTACTCCTAATGATAAAACACCTATTAAACTTTTAATATTTGCTTTTTTACCTTTGTTTTCTATGCTTATATCTGATTTAAATGAAGACGCTTTCTTTACTAATAAAGTAGCTGGTCTTGCATGTAAGCCAGTAGCACTTTTAACTGTTGCTTCTTTAGTTACCATTATATCATCCACCTCTACTAACTAATATACTTAATTACCTTAACATTTTATCACTATATGGTATTAATTTCAATAGAATTTAATAAAAACTATCTATTTCAATTTAATTGTTGCAAATTTACTCTTTGCCTTCTTAGCGGTGAAATCAATTTGAATATCTTCTAAAATATCAGGATTAGTTATCACTACAGGTGTATCTAAAGAAGATTTATCAGACACATATTCCGCATCAAAGAACATTAATTTATCTCCTGCTGAAACTTTATCCCCTACTTTTACGAAACTACCAAACCCTCTTCCTTCTAATTTTGCTGTATCCATGCCTACATGTAAAAGGAGCTGTATTCCTGACTCCCCCTTAATTATTATGGCATGTTTAGATTCATATAATACAGCAACCTCTCCATCAATTGGCGAATATAAAAAATTATCAGTTGGCTTAATTGCAATTCCCTCACCCATGATTTTTTTACTAAAAAGATAATCGTTTACTTCTGATAAAGGAATTACTGTGCCACTAATTGGTAGTAACAATTCTAACGTTTTACCCATAATATCACCCCATAAAAATATTAAAAATAGTATATGTTTAATATACTATTTTTATATGAATATAGATATAGATTTTGAAATGTTTGTATCTTCGTATATATTTTTGCTTCTAAATATAGAAATTATTTTATATTATCTACAAAGTCAGCTAATCTATTTAAACCTTCCTTAATATTTTCTATAGATGTAGCATAGGAAAGTCTAACATACTGAGAAACGCCAAAAGCATCCCCTGGTACAACTGCGACTCTACTTTCATTTAATAATTTTTCAGTAAAATCCATACAATTTTTTATTGTGTCACCATTGGATTTTTTACCAATAAGCTTACTTATATTAAGCATTACATAAAAAGCACCTTCAGGTTTTAAGCAGGATATATTATCTATACTATTTATTTTATCTACCATATAATCTCTTCTTTTCTTGAACTGCTGTCTCATAAGTTCCACGGAGGTTTGATCTCCATTTATTGCCTCAACAGATGCATACTGCGCAATGGAATTAGGATTAGATGTTGTTTGGCTTTGTATATTGGACATAAGTTTAATAATATCAGTATTAGCAGAGGCTGCATAACCGATTCTCCAACCTGTCATAGCATAGGTTTTTGACATACCGTTTATTACAATTGTTCTATTAAAAGCATCTTCACTAATGCTTGCTATGCTTATATGTTTTGACTCTCCATAAATTAGTTTTTCATACATCTCATCAGAAATAAGTAAAAGATCATGTTGCTTTGCAAATTCAGCTATGTGCTGAAGTTCTATAATATCATAAACAACTCCTGTAGGGTTATTGGGACTGTTTATTAAAATAGCTTTAGTTTTATCTGTTAAAGCACGCTCTAAATCATCCACGGTAAATTTAAAACCTTTTTTTTCTTCAGTTTCAATTATTACTGGTTTACCATTATACAATTTTATCAGTTCAGGATAGGTAACCCAATATGGAGAAGCTAAAATTATTTCATCATCTTTATTAAGTATAGATTGAAAAAGATTAGAAAGGCATTGTTTTCCTCCAGTAGATACCATTATTTGTGATGAATCATAATTTAATTTGTTATCCCTTTTAAACTTCTTTGCTAATGCCTCTTTAAGTTCTATAATGCCTGATGCAGAAGTATATTTTGTGTGACCACTTTTCATTGCAAATATTGCTGCATCTTGAATGTTTTGTGGAGTATTAAAATCAGGTTCACCCACACCAAATCCAATAACATCAATACCTGCTTTCTTCATTTGTGCCACCTTAGACGTAATTGATAGAGTCACAGACGGCGAAATATTTTCTGCATTCGTTGAAAAAATCATAAAGATAACCTCCTAGTAACTTGTATTTATAGTTTGAAATATATTATAGCTATTATTATGACTGCCCATAAAACTATATCTATGAGAAAAGGCATATCATTTTGAAAAACATCTTCAGGTTTTCCTCCAACATTTTTTTTGGATACCAAATATTGATATCTAAATATTCCATATAAAACGAATGGAATAGTTATCATCATTGTTCTACTTTGTGTTGAACTGAATGTATATAGACAGTAGGTTATTAAAATACTAGGAGTAACAATTGTAAGCATGCTGTCTATTAATTCAACGGAATACTCTTCTAGTATTTTTCTATGTGAACCTCTTTTATCTTTTAGTGTTACAATCTCACTTCTTCTTTTATTAAGTGCCAAAAAAAGTGAAATTAATATGGTGCATAATATAAGCCAAGGTGATAATTGTACATTGGTTACAATGCTTCCACTAATAACTCTTAGAACAAAACCAAACGTTATTATCATTACATCCACAATCACCACATTTTTCAGTTTAAATGAATATAGTATATTCATAATATAATAAGTTAATAATACCACCAATAACTTTAAGCTAATAGAGTAGGATGTGAATAATACAATACACACTATAATCAATTCAAAAGCTAATGCTTGTGACTTAGAAACTTTACCACTAGCTATGGGTCTGAATTTTTTCTGTGGATGCTGTTTGTCTTTTTCTACATCTACTAAGTCATTTAATATGTACACTGCTGAGGATATTAAGCTAAATAATATAAAAACATATAAGTTTAATAAAAGTATGTGCCCATTTTGAAATTTACCAGAAAACACCAATGCTGCCAATACAAATACATTTTTCAGCCATTGCTTAGGTCTCATAAGTTTAAGTATATATTTCATGTCTAGATTTTTCATTTTTCCCTCCGAAAGTTAAATATATATGCTATTCTATAATTTAACACATTTTTAGAATAATTAAAAGGACTTGCATTAAATATCAAGTCCTTTTTAGTCAAAATATTATAAAAAAATCATTATTTCATTTTACCTTGGCTGCACAATTAGTTTTATTGCTGTCCTCTCTTCACCATCTATTTCAATGTCCGTAAAAGCTGGTATACAAATTAGATCCATGCCACTAGGTGCTACGAAACCTCTTGAAATTGCTATTGCTTTAATTGCTTGATTTATCGCTCCAGCGCCTATTGCCTGTATTTCAGCAGAACCTCTTTCTCTTAACACTCCTGCTAAGGCACCTGCAACTGAATTTGGATTTGATTTTGCAGAAACTTTTAATATTTCCATGTTAACACCCTCCTATAAGTAATATATATTAGTAAATTTAAGTAAAACATACTATAGGTATATTATTCTACATATAATAAATTATTCCTTTTTTTAAATTCATTTTTTAAAATAAAAATCCCCTTTAAGCTTCTAAAGGGGATTTGATCATACATAATTTTTATTTTGCATATTCAATTGCACGGGTCTCTCTTATTACATTAATTTTGATTTGACCAGGATATTCTAATTCGCTTTCAATTCTCTTAACAATATTCCTAGCCATTTCTGCTGAACCCGCATCATCAACACTTTCTGGTTTAACTATTATTCTAATTTCTCTTCCAGCCTGAATGGCATATGACTTTTCAACACCTTCGTATGAGTTTGAAATTTCTTCAAGCTTCTCTAAACGTTTTATATATGCTTCTAAAGTTTCTCTTCTTGCACCCGGTCTTGCTGCTGACACTGCGTCCGCTGCTTGAACTAAGATAGCTTCTAGAGATTGTGGCTCAACATCACCATGATGTGCACCTATTGCATTAACAATAACTGCTGACTCATGATATTTTTTTGCCGTTTCAGAACCAATTAAAGCATGTGGACCTTCAACCTCATGGTCTACAGCTTTACCTATATCGTGTAGTAAACCCGCTCTTTTTGCAAGTGTAGGATCCATACCAAGCTCAGATGCCATAAATCCAGCTAAATATGAAACTTCTATGGAATGTTTTAAAACATTTTGACCATAACTAGTTCTATATTTTAGTCTTCCAAGCAACCTTATAATTTCAGCATGTAAACCATGAACACCTGTTTCGAAAGTCGCTTGCTCGCCTTCCTCTTTTATATCGTTTTCTACCTCTTTCTTAGCTTTTTCTACCATTTCTTCAATCCTAGCAGGATGAATTCTACCATCCAAAATTAATTTTTCAAGTGCTATTCTAGCCACTTCTCTTCTTATAGGATCAAAACCTGAAAGTATAACAGCCTCAGGAGTATCATCGATAATCAAATCGATTCCAGTAAGAGTTTCTAGCGCTCTTATGTTTCGACCTTCTCTACCAATTATCCTACCCTTCATTTCATCATTAGGTAAAGATACGACATATACTGTAGATTCAGCAACATGATCAGCCGCACATCTTTGTATTGCGCAGGTAATGATTTCCCTTGCCTTTTTATCGGCATCTTCTTTTGCTTTTGTCTCAACTTCTTTTATCATTACAGCTGCATCATGTTTGATTTCTTTTCTTATTTTATCAAGAAGCATTTGTTTTGCTTCTTCTGAACTTAAGTTTGCAAGTCTTTCAAGCTCATTACGTTGGCTTTGATATAAAGTTTCAATTTTTTCTTCTTTTTGCTGTAATTCTGTGTCACGAGAATTCAAATTTTCCTCTCGTTTTTCAATGAATTCGCCCTTCTTATCCAGTGATTCTTCTCTTTGAATATTTCTTCTTTCTAACCTCTGAACTTCAGATCTACGCTCTCTAGTCTCTTTTTCGAAATCATTTCTGAGTCTATGAACTTCTTCTTTTGCCTCTAGTATGGATTCTTTTTTCATTGATTCAGCTTCTCTGATAGCTTCTGTCTTTATATTTTTAGCAATTTCTTCGACTTGTGATAACTTAGCCCAAGAATATTTTTTTCTAACATAAAGTTCAATGCCAACTATAAGAATTGCCAATACAACGACAATTGTGACAATTATAATCCAATAGTTACTTCCCATTGTCGTAAAACACCTCCTTCGCTTATTATTGCGTGTATAAATTGTAAAATGAAAGCCTTGAAAAGGTGTCATATATATCCATTTGGTAATTACTTGAATATGTTAAACCAGTATTTGTATTTAAATTAATTGTATATTAATTTGAGATTGATGTCAAGCAAGTAACCTCACTGAATGCAAAATAAAGCCCACATTCATAATCAATGCGGGCTTTATTAATGCTATTTGACTTTAACTTCTATGTTATCAGCCTTATTTTTATCATTGATTTTTATGTTTTTCTCGTCATCTTTTGCGTTTTTTCCATCAGCTTTTGCATTTTTTTTATCAACTTTTGGAATTGTAATAGGGAGATCATGCAAATCTCTTATTTTATTTTCTATTTCTAGACCAATTTCAGGATTATCTTTTAAATATTGTTTTGCATTTTCACGTCCTTGTCCTAGTCTCACGTCACCATAAGCAAACCATGCTCCACTCTTTTGAACTATTTCTTCTTGTACCCCCACATCAACAATGTTTCCTTCTCGTGAAATTCCACCATTATACATTATATCAAATTCAGCCTTTTTAAAAGGAGGTGCGATTTTATTTTTAACTACTTTTACTCTTGTTCTATTTCCAAGAATATCATCACCTTGTTTTATAGAATCAATTCTTCTTATATCCATTCTTACTGAGGCATAAAATTTTAATGCCCTTCCACCAGAAGTTGTTTCTGGATTACCAAACATTATTCCTATTTTTTCTCTCAATTGATTAATGAATATAACCACACATTGAGATTTATTAATTGAACCAGTAAGTTTTCTAAGAGCTTGGGACATAAGCCTTGCCTGAAGTCCTACATGTGAGTCACCCATTTCGCCCTCAATTTCTGCTCTAGGTACAAGTGCAGCTACTGAGTCAATAACTATTACATCTATGGCATTTGATCTAACTAAAGCTTCCACTATTTCTAATGCTTGCTCTCCGGTATCAGGTTGTGAAATTATTAAATTTTCCGTATCCACGCCTAAAACTTTTGCATATGATGGATCCAATGCATGTTCCGCATCAACAAATGCAGCAGCACCACCATTTTTTTGTGCTTCAGCTATAATGTGAAGTGCAAGAGTAGTTTTACCAGATGATTCAGGTCCATAAATCTCAATAATCCTTCCCCTTGGTACTCCACCTATTCCTAATGCTATATCTAAAGCTAAACACCCAGTTGAAATTGATTCTACATCTAAAGAAGTGCTATCTCCTAGTTTCATTACTGCACCTTTTCCAAATTGTTTTTCAATTTGATTCATTGCAGCTTCTAAAGCTTTTATTTTATCATTATCCATATTATATCCCTTATGGGTTCACCAACCTTTCAATTTAACGAACATTTGTTCTTATCTAATTATATATTAAAATTTCATCTAGGTCAATACTATAAATGAAGTTCCTGCCAAAAGCAGGAACTTCTAAATATAAAAAATAACTAGTAGTATACTTAGATTCTTTTTCATACGTTTAAACTCATATTAAATTATGTTCATCTAGTTATATTTTATTCATTTATCTAATTTAATTATATCTTTATTTTTGATAAAATAATCCAGACCAGATACTATAGTAATTACTACTGCTATATACATGGCGATAATAGATGCCTGTTTAAAGTTACTCATCATTTGGGCATTTATAGAATTATGTAAAAATTTATAATTACGTAAATTCAGGTTTATCAATGCCATTGATATAGCCACTATTTGAATAAATGTTTTAGCTTTTCCCCACTTACTAGCTGCAAGAACCACGCCCTCTGCTGCCGCTATTGACCGGAGGCCTGTTACTGCAAATTCACGTGCGATTATTATAATTGCAATCCAACTCATTAAAACGTGGTATTCAACTAAAGATATAAGAGCAGCAGAGACTAAAAGTTTATCTGCTAATGGATCCATAAGTTTACCAAAGCGCGTTATTTGGTTACGGCTTCTAGCAATATATCCATCCAATTTGTCTGTAAGAGCAGCTATTATAAATACAACCGTAGCTATACTACGACCGTAAGGTATACTTCTTACCGCAATAAAAACCAGAAAAACTGGAACAAGTACTATTCTTATTAATGTTAGCTTATTAGCAAGATTCATCACATACAACCCCTATTAAATCATATTCTAGACTATCTACAATTTTTACATTGACATAATTGCCTATGTTTAATATTTTATCACATTTGAAAAATATTTCACCATCTATTTCTGGAGCCATTTCATAATTTCTTCCGAACCAGTATTTATCATTTTTTCCCTCAATAATCACTTGGTATACATTACCAATTTTTTTCCTGTTTGTTGTTTTAGATATTTGTTGTTGACTTAACATTAATTCATCATATCTAGCTTCTTTTATTTCTTCATCAATTTGATCTGGCATATCATAAGCTTCTGTTCCTTCTTCTCTAGAGTATTTAAATACACCTAATTTATCAAATTTTATAAATTCTATAAACTCCTTAAGTTCACTAAAATCATCATTGGTTTCACCTGGAAATCCAACAATCAATGAGGTTCTAAGTGATATCCCCTCGATTTTTTCTTTGATTTTTGATATATTTTTGACTATTTCTTCTTTCTGAGTTCGTCTCTTCATTTTTTGCAATATAATATTACTTATGTGTTGTACAGGCATATCTATGTAATTACATACCTTGTCATTGTTTTTTATTTCCTCAATTAATTCATCTGTAATTTCTTCAGGATAGCAATAAAGAAGGCGTATCCATTGGACGTCACTGATTTTTGAAATTTCTTCAAGGAGTTTTGGGAGCATTTTTTTATCATAAATGTCTATACCATACTTTGTCGTATCTTGAGCAACTAAAATTATTTCTTTTACGCCTTGATTTGATAAAGACGTACACTCATTAACTATATCTTCAATATTTCTACTTCTGTACTTACCCCTTATTTTAGGAATTATACAGTAAGTACAAAAATTATTACATCCTTCTGAAATACGTACATAAGCACTATATGAACCAGTGGTTATAACTCGTTCCCCTTGATTTATATTTTCATCACTAAAATTACATAGAATTTGCTTACCGCCTTTATCAAAAAAGTTATTAATAACTAGATCAAGTTTTTCATAATCATTTACTCCTAGTATGGCATCAAGTTCTGGCATCAAGTTAAAAAGTTCATCACCATACCTTTGGGTTAAGCAACCCGTTCCAATAAGCATTTTACAATTATAATTTTTCTTGTACTCCGCCATTTCCAAAATAGTATCAATTGATTCTTGCTTTGAAGCCTCTATAAATCCACATGTATTAACCAATATTATATCTGCTAATTTAGGGTCATTTACAATTTCAAAGTTATTTTTCATTTTTCCAAGTAAGGTTTCTGTATCAATTCTATTTTTATCACAGCCTAAACTAACTACTCCAAATTTCTTTTTTTCCACGTCTTACCTCCTAGATTTATAATGCTGACTCCACGCTGCTCAATTTCATAGTTTTCAGTATATCATCATATATTCTATAGCTAAAAACCAAATTTAACAAGAAAATTTTTTGTTAATACTAATCTTAATGAAATATTTTAATTTTCCATTTCATTTTTATTAACTAAAATATTTCTAGGTTTTCCACCATCGCGCTTTGATATAATACCTTTGTTTTCTAATTCTTCCATAATTCTTGCTGCCCTGTTGTAACCAATTCTAAGTCGTCTTTGTATTAACGATGTAGACGCTTGATCTGAATCAACTACAATTTTTATTGCTTCATTTAAGAGCTCATCTTCTTCATTCACATTTTCTTTATCTAATGAGCTCTTGTTGATTGCCTCAATTATTTCTTCTTTATAATCAGTGTTTGAACCTTGAGTTTTAATAAAAGTTACTACTCTTTCAACTTCCTCTTCCGATATAAATGCTCCCTGTATTCTTAGTGGTTTTGCTTCTCCCACCGGATAAAAAAGCATATCGCCTTTACCCAATAATTTTTCAGCACCTGAAGAATCAAGGATTGTTCTAGAATCAATTTGGCTTGAAACAGCGAAGGAAATTCTTGATGGTATATTTGCTTTAATTACGCCTGTGATAACATCCACCGATGGTCTTTGAGTTGCTATTACTAGATGCATTCCTGCAGCTCTGGCCATTTGAGCTAACCTACCAATATAATTTTCTACATCACTCGGACATACAATCATAAGATCAGCTAACTCGTCTATTATTATAACAATCCAAGGTAATTTATTATCCACCTTTCCTTTAGTATATAATTCATTATAGCCCTCTATGTTTCTTACGTTGTTATCTGCAAATGTTTTGTATCTCTTGGTCATTTCATTAACCGCCCAACTTAGAGCTCCTGCCGCCTTTTTAGGATCAGTTACTACTGGTATTAAAAGATGAGGTATCCCATTATACATATTAAGTTCAACAACCTTTGGGTCAACCATTAAAAGTTTAACATCTTCAGGTTGGTATTTATATATTATACTTACAATCAAGCTGTTAATACATACACTTTTACCTGAACCAGTAGCTCCAGCAATAAGTATATGCGGCATTTTACTTAAATCTGCTATAACACAATTTCCACCTATATCTTTACCTAAACAGAAAGCTAGTCTTGCTTTTGAATTAAAAAACGTATCTGATTCTATAACTTCACGCAAAAAAACAGGAGTTAAATCTTTATTTGGCACCTCAATTCCAACAGCTGATTTTCCTGGAATAGGTGCTTCAATACGAACACTAGAAGCCGCTAAATTAAGGGCAATATCATCTGATAAATTAACAATTTTACTTACCTTTACGCCGGCACTAGGTTGAAGTTCAAACCTGGTTACCGATGGACCCTTTGTAACCTGAACTACCTTTGCATCAACACCAAAACTATTTAGAGTATCTGTTAGTTTAGTTGCACTAGTAAGCAAATCTTTTTTGTCACCTTTTTTTAAACCATTTAGATTATTTTCATTTAGAAGTTCAATACTTGGAAAAATATACTCACCAAAAGAATTGATACTAGTGTTGTTTTCTATTTCTTCTTCCAATTCCTTGTTTATATTCTCCTTTGTTCCTTCGTTATAATTACTATCTTTTATTTGTATTTCAGGCTTACTAATACTTTCATCTTCTATAGAACCTGCATTTTTCATAAAATCTAATATTTTGATTTTATTCACAGTACCTTTTATAAAACCTTCCTCTTCATCTTTAATCTCAGTTGTATTCATATTTGCCTTTTGTTTTTCAGACTTGTCTTTGTGAGGTATTTTTGCTAAAATATCACCTATAGAATTCTTTGATATAAGAACAAATGAGACAATATAAATACAAATAAATAGTACATAACTTCCCTTACCTAATAATTTTAGAAGCGGAATATCAATTAAATATGAAACTATACCACCATGCCATATATCATCTGTAGCATATATTTTTTTTATTCCATCCACTACTTGTCCATTAATAAAATATTTATCCAAATTAATAAAAGTAATTAACATAAGAGTATTTATTATAAAAAGTATTATACCATAAAATTTTTTACTAAAGTTAAATTTGCCTCGTTTTAAAATATACGAACCACCTACAATGATTATTATAAAAGGAAAAATATATGCACCTAGTCCTACTGCTGAAAATAATAATTTTCTAATAACGATACCCAATATCCCAGTAGTATTTATAGCAAAGAGGCTAAAAATCATAAAAATACCTAAACACAACAGAACTACACCAATTATATCACAGCGTAAAGTTGATTTTATTGACCCATCACCACTTTTGTTTACTTGTTTTCTTGCCAAAATATCACACCTCCATTTGTTGTTTCATATTATAAATGTAATTAACCATAGGGAGTCCCTATGGTTTTTTTTCAATCAGCTGCTCAAGTTTATTTAGCGCTTCACTTATCCCGCCTACTTCATCTATTAGCCCATAGTCAACAGCTTGCTTTCCAATTAAGATAGTTCCCATATCATTTAATAATACATCAGTTTGCAACATTAATTTTGTAAATGTTTTTTCATCAATATTTGAAGTTCTAGTTATAAACTCAATTATTCTTTGTTGCATTTTATTAAAATAATCAAAGGTTTGAGGAACGCCAATTATCATTCCATTCATCCTTATTGGGTGAACAATCATTGTAGCACTTGGTGAAATAAAAGAATAATCTGCAGCTGTAGCTAGAGGTACCCCTATTGAATGGCCACCACCTATAACCAGCGACACTGTTGGCTTGCTAAGACTTCTTATCATTTCAGATATGGCAAGGCCAGCTTCCACATCTCCTCCAATAGTATTCAAAATTATAAGTATTCCTTCTGCAACTGTACTTTTTTCTATAGCAACTAATTGAGGTATTACATGCTCATATTTAGTTGTCTTGGTTTGTGGTGCAAGGCTCATATGCCCTTCAATCTGCCCAATAATAGGTAATACATATATTCGTTCAGTGTCGTTGTCTTCAGGAGGTAACTGATTTACTCCAAAGTCTTTTATATTTTCATCAGTATCATTATTTTTTGACTCTTCTTTTTTTGCCTTTGATTTAGCCATGCTATCCCTCCTAGTTACACTATTTTGTGCATCTAGGTGGATTTTTATACATTCTATAAATGCGATTTTTTCAAAAGACTCTCATCAACATCTATTATTATAGTTTTTGTACCTATTTTTTTTATATATTCCCAAGGTACTTCTGAAAACTCATTTTTATTAAAAAAGCTTATTCCTGAAGAATTGTTGTTTAAAATCAGTATTTTCATTCTTCCAGCGTCATCTATTATTATATCATTATTTGAAACCATTGAATACTTTTCACCATCATTTATATTAATAATTTCGTATTTTTCAATTTCACTATATAATTTCATATTATTACTCAAATTACCCACTCCTTACATAATTAAATAACCATATATAATTTTATGTTTTTTTTAAGTGAGTAATTACAATTAACTTAATAAAAAAAAATAAAAAGGCAATAGCCCTTCTATTTTTTTAATTATTGGTTTTTTCTTTTGTTTCATCTTTTTCAGTTTGTGATTCTTGCATTGCATCTTTTCTTGAAAGATTAATTCTTCCCTGATTATCAACTTCTGTAACTTTTACTAGTATCTCATCACCAATTGACACAATATCTTCAACTTTTTCTACTCTTTTTACATCAAGTTTAGAAATGTGGACAAGTCCTTCTTTTCCTGGGAATATTTCTACGAAAGCTCCAAAGTTAGTTATCTTCGTTACTTTACCAAGATATATTTCTCCTGGTTTAACATCTCTTGTTAAATCAGCGATTATTTTTAGCGCTTTTTGTGCATTGGCATTATCGTTTGACATTATAAATACTTTTCCATCTTCTTTAATATCAATTTTAACACCAGTTTCAGCGATGATTTTATTTATTGTCTTACCACCAGAACCAATTACTGTTCTAATCTTTTCTGGATCAATGTTCATTGTATAAGCCCTAGGAGCATACTCTGACATTTCTTGTTTTGGAGCTGGAATACATTCATTGATTTTATCAATTATATGAAGTCTAGCTTTTCTAGCGCCATATATTGCGGTCTTAATACATTCTTTTGAAAGTCCATGTATTTTGGTATCAACTTGAATAGATGTTATTCCAACTACAGTTCCACCAACCTTAAAATCCATATCACCACAAGAATCCTCAAGTCCTTGAATATCAGTCAAAATTTGTTCTCTTGACATATCTGGACTTGTTATAAGTCCCATAGCTATTCCTGCAGCTGGTCTTTTTATTGGAACACCGGCATCAAGTAATGCTAAAGTACTTCCACAAATACTAGCCTGTGAAGTTGATCCATTAGAACTTAAAACTTCTGAAACAAGTCTTATAGTATAAGGAAATTCTTCTTCAGAAGGTATTAATGGTTCAAGAGCTCTTTCTGCTAACGCTCCATGACCTATTTCTCTTCTTCCAGGACCTCTAAGTGGTTTAACTTCACCTGTTGAATATCCAGGAAAATTATAATGATGCATATATCTCTTAGTTTCTTCAGTGCCAAGACCATCAAGAATTTGTACATCTCCAAGTGCGCCTATAGTTGCTACTGTCATAACCTGAGTTAATCCTCTTGTAAACAATCCTGTTCCGTGAGTTCTAGGTAATATTCCAACTTTACAATTAATTTGTCTTACTTCATCAAAACCTCTACCATCAGGTCTTCTATTTTCATTCAAAAGCATATTTCTTACAACTTCTTTTTGAATAGCGTAAACTGTGTCACTTATATCTGAAAGTTTACCAGGGTATTCTTCAATGAATTGTCCATTTATCTTTTCGGATAAAGCTCTAAGTGCAAATCCTCGTTCATCCCTATCAGTTATATACATTGCCTCTTTTAACATGTCAAAAGCATAACTTCTAATTGCAGCATCCAAATCTTCAGCTACTTTATGTAAAACTGGTTTAAGTTTTTCCTTACCAAACTTTTTAACAGCCTCTTCTTGGAATTCAACTATTTTTTGGCAAGCATCAAATCCAAAGTCAATAGCATCAAGCATAACTTGCTCTGGTATTTCGTCTCCACCAGCTTCAATCATCATCACTTTTTCCTTAGTTGCACAAACAGTTAAATGCAAAGTACTTTTTTCTGCTTCAGCCACAGTAGGATTCAGAATAAATTTTTCATCAATTAATCCAACTGATACTGTTGCAACTGGTATATCAAAAGGTATGCTAGACAAACATAGAGCCATTGATGCTCCATTCATAGCAAGTATCTCTGGTACATTGTCTTGATCTACAGATACTACAGTACATACAATCTGCACATCATTTCTATAACCTTTTGGGAAAAGAGGTCTTAATGGTCTGTCTATTGCTCTAGCATGTAATATAGACTTTTCCGATGGTCGTCCTTCTCTCTTTATAAAGCCACCTGGTATTTTACCTACTGCATATAATTTTTCTTCATATTCAACACTTAAAGGGAAGAAACTCATACCATCTTTAGGTTGGCTTGAAGCATTGACATTAACCAAAATAACAGTTTCACCGTAGCTGATAAACATAGCACAATTTGAAAGCATTCCTAACTCATCGCCGAATTCAATTTTAAGTTTTCTTCCAGCAATTTCAGTTTCAAGTATATGATTCATATATCTTACCTCCTTAAATAATTTACTCATTCATATTATTGTAAAAAAAAGATTTTCTATGTAATTAAGATCCATTAAAATAATAGAGCGGCCAAAAACCGCTCTATTAATTACTTTCTTAATCCAAGTTTTTTAACAATAGCACGATATCTCTCGATATCTTCTCTCATTAAGTAATTCAAAAGACCTCTTCTTCTACCTACCATCATAAGAAGACCTCTTCTTGAGTGATGATCTTTTTTATGGATATTTAAGTGATCCTGATTTAAATGATTGATTCTTTGTGTTAATAATGCTATTTGGACTTCAGGTGAACCTGTATCCCCTTCATGTCTAGCATTTTCTTTGATTATAGTTTCTTTAGTTTCTTTGTCCATTTTGACACCTCCAAATAATTAGCCCCTTGTTCCAGGAATAACGTCGGTCATTCGATAATCTTAGAATAAGGATTCTAAACTTTATTATAACAAAACAAATTTTAAATGTAAATTGTTTTTTCAAAAATCAAGCTATATTTCTATATTTTGCTCTTTTGCAAAGGTCTTGTCTCTTTCCATCTGAGCCTTAAGATCATCTAAATTATTAAACTTAACCATGTCTCTTATTCTATTTATAAAATATAATTCTATGTTCTTATTATAAATATTACTATTAAAATCAAGTATATAAGTTTCTATAGTTAATTTATTAATGCCAATAATGGTTGGATTTTTTCCAATGCTAGTTATACCCTTGTAAAAGTTATTATTATATTTTACAACAGTATAATATACTCCCATTTTAGGTAAAGCAAAGTCTTTGTGATATTCTAAGTTTGCTGTAGGAAAACCAATAGTTCTTCCTACTTTTTTTCCTTCTATAATTTTTCCTTCTAACATAAAAGGCTTTAAAAGCATTTTGTTTGCATCTTCTATATTTCCTGATAATATTTTTTCTCTTATTCCAGTACTACTTATAATCTCTTCATCACATTTTATGGGACTTACAATATAAAGCTTAAAATTGTATTCTAAGCTTAGTCGTTTCAGTAAATTTATATCACCTTGGTTTTTATGTCCAAATTTATGATTAAATCCAACTACAAACCCTATAGCATTATAATGGTTAATAAGATTCAAAATATAATCTTCAGGAGATATTTTCATAAAATCGCTATCAAAATTTGCAAAATTTATAATATCAATACCCAAACTTGTTAAAATATTCGCCTTAGTTTCATTGGACATTATTAGTTTTGGGATTCTGCTCTTATCAATAATTGATAAAGGATGGTTAATAAATGTATTTACCATACTCTTAGCATTATTCTCTTTTGCAAGTTCCAACACTTTATTAATTAGGGCCAAATGTCCTAAATGTAGTCCATCAAAACTTCCAAGGGCAATAAAAGTTTTATCTTTTAATTTAATGTTAAAATTATCATTAATAACCATCATATCTTACTCCTAAGTTAATAATAATTTAATTATTTTAAAGCCGGAGTCATTTTTTTCGCCTAGTCCTATAAAAGTGTTATTTTTAAGATATACTCTGTAAATAACATTTTTTTCTACATTCCCAGTTAACGAATCGTCTTTAATTGTAACGCCATTTACTAATAGTTTTTCTGCAGAATCTTCAAAATATATTTTGTCATACATGTGTAAAGCTTTATCCATTGGAATTAAATATTCATGAAAATTTTCTTTTGTTAAATTTTCTAAAGCAATAGTGTTATCTTTTGTAAACATGCCTGAAGCAACTCTCTCCAAATCCCACATTAATGCCCCACATTTAAGTTTCTCACCCAAATCATGACAAAGACTTCTTATATATGTACCCTTAGAACATTTTACTGTAAAGTGCACATAGGGTATATCTATTTTTTCTATGTCAATACTATATATTTTAATTTTTCTGCTGTCCCTATGAATTTCTATGCCCTGCCTTGCTAAATCATATAATCGTACTCCATTTACTTTAAGGGCAGAATACATAGGAGGAACTTGATCTATATCACCAACAAATGACGCAATTGCATCTAATACTTCTTTAGAATCAGGCAAAACAACATTGCTTTTTATTATTGTACCTTCTCTATCATAAGTATCACTTATTTCACCTAATTTCAAAATTGTTCTATATATTTTAAAATCTTTCATAATGTAATCTACTATTTTAGTTGACTTTCCAAGGCATATTGGAAGTACTCCTTTTGCCATAGGATCAAGGGTACCAGTATGACCTACTCGTTTTATTCCCGAAAGTTTTCTTACTTCTTTCACTACGTCAAAAGAAGTTATACCCTCAGGTTTATATACATTAATTATCCCATCCATATTAAAGCAACGCTTTCTGAAAATCTTTAATTAATAGTTTTTCTGCCTGATTAACTGAAACATCCATACTTAGTCCAGCAGCTCTAATGTGTCCACCACCACCGTAATTTTCAGCTATCTTGCGTACATCAACATATTCATTTGATCTTAAACTAGCTTTTATACCTTTATCTTTTTCCTTAATTAAAACTGCTGCTTCAACAGAGGAAATTTTAAGACCTAGAGACATAAATTCTGCGCTATCACATTGCTGAAGTCCAACTTCTCTTAACATTTCTTGAGTGAGTTTCATAATGCATACTTTACCATCACATGCTAAATATAAATTGTTTATAACTAATCCCTGAAGTTTTATTATAGGGAGTTTTTTATTGTCAAATATTTTTCTGTGAACCAAGCTAAAATCGAAATCAATATTTTTCATTAGATCACTTACAATATCATGAGTAGTATATGTTGTATTTGAATGCCTAAAAGAACCCGTATCAGTTAAAATAGAAGTATAAATACAGATAGCTATATCAGTATTTATATCAATTTTCATCTCTTTAATTAGTTTGTATATAATTTCACCAACTGAAGCCGCCCCAGGATCAACATAATTAATATCCCCAAATTTATCATTTGATATATGGTGATCTATATTAACAAGGCTAAAGGTTCTATTGGAAAAATCTACATTACAATTTAGCCTTGCAATGCTTCCACAATCTAATGTAATTAGGCAATCTGTACCTTCTAAAATCTTAGAACAACTTCCATCAATTTCTTGACTCAGAGATAGGTATTCAAATGTTTCCGGAATATTTTCTTTGCAAATTATATATGCACACTTATTAATTGAGCGCAATGCATTTAATAATGCTAAAGAGCTTCCAAGTGAATCACCATCAGGTGATTCATGAAAAGTAATTGCAATCTTATTACTTTTCATGATCATATTAATTATTTCCTTAATCATTATTTTCACCTGTTTTCTTTATTTTTTGAAGAATGTCATTAATGTGCATACCATGCTCAATAGAATTGTCTAGTTCAATTATTATTTCTGGGGTAACTCTTAATTTAACTTCTTTTCCTACTCCACGCCTTATAAAACCAGCACTTTTTTTCAAAATTTTAAGACTTAACTCTTTATCAGCATCATTCCCCAATATGCTTACAAATACAGTAGCATATCCTAAGTCCTTGGTAACCTCAACTCTAGTAACACTTATTAATATATTACTACTAAGTCTAGGATCTTTTATATCATTTTGAATAATGCTACTAACTACTTTTTTTACTTCTTCATTAATTCTACCGGCTCTGTATTTAACCATAGAACTCACTCCTTCGTAATTATAGTGCTTTAGGTTTTATCTCTTCCATAGCAAAAACCTCTAAAATGTCGCCTTCTTTTATATCATTAAATTTTTCTATAGTAAGACCACATTCAAATCCAGCCAATACTTCTTTTGCATCATCTTTAAATCTCTTTAATGACGCAAGATTTCCTTCTAAAATAACAATACCATCTCTTATAATTCTTATAGTACTGTTTCTTGTTATTTTACCATCAAGAACATAAGATCCAGCTACTGTTCCAATACTTGATATTTTATAAACTTCTCTTATTTCAACTTTACCTACGATTACTTCTTTAAACACAGGCTCAAGCATTCCTATCATAGCAGCTTTAACATCATCAATAGCATTATATATTATTCTATAAGTCTTCATTTCAACTGATTCTTTTTCCGCAATAGCAGTAGCATTATCATTAGGTCTTACATTAAATCCAATAATAATAGCATTTGAAGCACTAGCAAGAGTTACATCAGTTTCAGTAATAGCACCTACGGCACCATGTATTACTCTAACTTTAACTGACTCAATTGAAAGTTTTTCAAGTGACTGTTTTAATGCTTCAATAGATCCTTGAACATCGGCTTTAATAATAATATTAAGTTCTTTAACCGTACCTTCTTGGATTTGCTTGTATAAATCTTCTAAGGATACTTTATGATTAGCATTTAAATAACTAGTTCTTAGCTTATCTTTTCTCTTATCAGCCATTTCTCTAGCTGTTTTTTCGTCTTTAATTACATTGAATTTATCTCCAGCTGCTGGTACTTCTGAAAGACCTAATATTTCTACTGGCACAGATGGTCCAGCAGTCTTTATCTTCTTTCCCTTATCATCAAACATGGCTCTTATTCTTCCGTAAGTTGATCCAACAAGAATTGAATCTCCTGTATGAAGTGTACCATTTTGAACTAGTAGTGAAGCTACGGGACCTCTACCTTTATCAAGTTTAGACTCAATTACAGCACCCTTTGCTTTTCTAGTAGCATCTGCTGTTAATTCTTGAATTTCAGAAGTTAATACTATCATTTCAAGAAGACTATCTATTCCTTCTTTAGTTTTTGCTGAAACTGGTACACAAATTGTATCTCCACCCCAGTCTTCTGCAACAAGACCATGTTCAGTAAGCTCTTGTTTAACCCTATCTAGGTTAGCACCTGGTTTATCAATTTTATTTATTGCCACGATCATTGGTACATTAGCTGCCTTACAATGATTAATAGCTTCTTCAGTCTGTGGCATTATACCATCATCTGCAGCTACAACCAAAACAACTATGTCTGTTATTTGTGCTCCTCTTGCTCTCATAGCAGTAAATGCTTCATGTCCTGGCGTATCTAAAAATGTAATACTTTCACCATTGATATTTACTACATATGCTCCAATATGTTGAGTAATTCCGCCTGCTTCTGTTTCTGTAACAGTTGCTTTTCTTATTGCATCAAGTAATGATGTCTTACCGTGATCAACATGACCCATTACGGTAACAACTGGTGATCTCTTTTTAAGTAGAGCCTCATTCACTACTTCATTGTCTATTTCCATAAATTCACTTTCGTTATTCTCTTTTATATGAATTAATGTAACCTCAAACTTTTCTGCCAATTTTCTAGCTGTTTCAAAATCTAATTCTTGATTTATTCCTGCCATAACTCCCATAAACATCAATTGTCTAATAACTTCAACTGTGGACTTTGAGAGCTTTTCAGAAAGATCCTTAACAGTTATTGTATCATTCATTTCAACGGTTTCAGTTGGAGCTAATGGTATTATTGGAACTGAATTATCTTCTTCTTCACTTACTACCTTATTTTTAACTTTTCTAGCCTTTTTCTCTTTAACGCTGTCATTTAATATTTCTTCATACACTTCTACTATATCTTCTTTTTTATCTTCACCAGTACTTATAAAATCATTTTTGTCATTATCCGCAAAAAATTCTTTTATAAGTGCTGCGTCTTCATCTTCAATAGTACTCATGTGATTTTTTACTGTTATATCAAATTCTTTTAATAATAAATCAATTAGATCTTTACTTGAAATATCTAATTCTTTTGCCAATTCATGCACACGTATTTTTGACAAATCGTTCACCCCCGATTAATTTTTTCTTCATTCCATAATTCTAAAAGCCTCTTGCTCATGCGTGCTTCTGTAACACAAACAACATTAATTTCGAGTCTCCCTAAGGCACTACCAAGCTCTTCTTTTGAAAAAGAGTTAATTATAGTTGTATTATACCTATCACAGTATGTATTAAATTTATCTTTTGTATTTATTGATGCATCCACAGACATTATAATTAGTTTCGCTTGCCCAAACTTTAGGGCCTCTTCACACTTATTATATCCTTCTTTTAAGTTGCCTGCTTGTTTTGTTAAACCAAGAAACTGCAAAAATTTATTTTTCATTTAAAATTTCATCCTTTAGTTTCTCATAGATTTCATCACTAATAGTTGTTTCTAAGTTTTTTGAAAGTCGCCTTGTTTTTATTGCTTTTTCAAGACAGGCTATATCCTTGCAAATATAGGCACCTCTTCCTGGTTTTTTACCAGTAAAATCAATAGAAACTTCGTCTTCTTTATTCTTAACAACACGGATAAGCTCTTTTTTTATTTTCATTTCCATGCAACCAGTACACATTCTTTGAGGTATTTTTTTAACTACCATAATAAAGCACCCCTATTCTTCAATAGATTTTGCTAAGTTTTCAGTCTGAGCTTTGCTTTTAATGTCTATTCTCCAGCCTGATAGTTTTGCCGCTAGTCGTACATTCTGACCTTCTTTTCCTATTGCAAGTGAAAGTTGGCCTTCATCAACTATAACTGTGGCACTTTTATTTTTTTCATCTATGGAAACATCTATAACTTTTGCTGGACTTAATGAATTAGCAATATATTCTTCTGGTAGTTTACTCCATTTAATTATATCAATTTTTTCATTCTTAAGTTCATTAACTATACTTTGTACTCTAACACCTCTTGGTCCCACACAAGCACCCATAGGATCAACATTCTCATCAGATGAATAAACAGCAATTTTAGTTCTTGAACCTGCTTCTCTGGATATTGATTTTATTTCTACAACACCCTGAAATATTTCTGGCACTTCAAGTTCAAAAAGTCTTTTAACAAGACCAGGATGAGTTCTTGAAACTAAAACTTGTGCTCCCTTTGTTGTATTTTTAACTTCTACTATATATAACTTTATTTTTGTGTTATATATATAATCTTCTCCAGGTATTTGCTCATTTGCTCCAAGCACAGCCTCAGTTTTTCCAAGATCAATTAGAACATTGCCTTTATCTTTTCTAATTACAGTTCCAGTAACAATATCAAATTCTTTTTCAGAAAATTCATTATATATGATGCTTCTCTCAGCTTCTTTTATTCTTTGAACAACTACTTGTTTTGCTGATTGAGCTGCAACTCTGCCAAAAGTCTTTGGAGTAACTTCAATGTCTATTAAATCGCCAATCTGATATTTAGGATTTATTGCTTTAGCATCCTCTAAACCTATCTCATTTAAATTATCGTAAGTTTCCTCCACAATATTTTTTTGAGCATAAACATGAATATCTCCATTTTCTCTGTTCATTGTTACTTTTACATTATGAGCATTATCAGCTATTTTAGCATAATTTTTTTTATATGCCGCTACAAGGGCGTCCTCAATAGTTGAAAATAACATTTCTTCACTTATACCTTTTTCTTTAACAATTTCTTTTAAAGCACCAATAAATTCCTCATTCATTTTTTAACCCCCTATACATTCCCTTCTAAAATTATTCTATCAATAACATTTCTAGGAATAGATACTTCTTTATTTTTATAATCAATATGAATATTTTCTAGCGTAAAACTCAAAAGTTTGCCAGTGTATTTTTTCTTTCCATTATACAATTCATTTAGTTCTAGGCTAACTTTAGCATCAATGCTTTTAGTTAAATGCTCTTCTGTGAAAAGCTGTCTATAAATGCCTGGAGAAGAAACCTCCAAATAATATCCAACATCAATTGGATCAACTTTATCTAAAGTTTCACTAATCTTTTTACTTACAAGTGCACAATCATCAAGTCCTATTCCTTTTTCATTATCTATATAAATTCTAAGATAATCTTCATCGTCTTCATGAGTAAATTCTAAATAGTAAAATTGATAATTTAATTCTAACACTATAGGTTTTAACAGTTCTATTAACTCTTTAGTCAATGCTGTCTCATCCATTTTAAATCCCTCCTTACTAAATAGTTTTTACAATTTTTATTAATATATTTACTCCAACATAAAAACGCAACTATAGTTGCGTTTAACAAACAGAAAGAGCGGGCTTTAACCCACTCTTTTGCAAAATTCACCGGTAAAATGATATCTAACCTTATTTTAACACAACAAACTAGTTATTTCAAGGAAAAGTTCATATTACATGGTGAATAGTGATAATTGATTACTATCAGGAAGACCATGTAAACAGCCATGCTCTGCTAAAGTTATCACCGCGCTTTTAGATACCTTTGCTCTAAGTCTTAAATCTTCTTTTGAAATAAACTCACCTAGTTTTCTTGCCTCAACTATACCTTTAGCGGCATTTTCTCCAACTCCTGTTAGTGAGCTGATTGGTAGTCTAATTGAATCACCTTCAATTAAAAATTTAGTAGCACTAGATTTATATAGATCAACCTTTAAAAATTTAATACCTCTTTTGTTCATTTCATAAGATATCTCCAGAATAGTCAGTAGCCCTTTATCCTTTTGCGCTAAATTATTACCAAGTTCATATAGTTCTTTCATCTTTCTTTTTATAGCATCTTCACCTTGAATTATAAGATTGGCATCAAAATCATCTGCTCTTACAGTAAAGTATGTAGTATAATATGCCCTTGGATAATATACTTTAAAATAAGCTATTCTAACTGCCATCATTACGTATGCAACAGCGTGACCTTTAGGAAACATATATTTTATCTTCTTACAAGAATCCACATACCAATCCGGGACATTTTTCTCTCTCATTGCTGCTTCATGTTCTTCTGATAATCCCTTACCTTTTCTTACTTTTTCCATAATCGAAAAGGCTGTTTTAGGTTCTAGATCCATATGCATAAGATAAATCATTATATCGTCTCTTGTTGCTATACAATCTTTCAGTGTAGTATAACCTTCCTTAATATAGTACTGGGCATTATTTATCCAAACATCCGTTCCATGTGATAATCCTGATATTCTAACCAAATCCGCAAAGCTTTTAGGTTTGGTGTCAAGAAGCATTTGCCTTACAAATTTTGTTCCGAATTCTGGTAGCCCATAGGTTCCAACTTCACAATCTAATTCTTCTTTTGTTACCCCAAGCGCCTCAGGGGAATTAAATAAGCTCATTACTTTTTCATCACCTAGTGGAATGCTTTTAGGATCAACACCAGTTAAATCTTGAAGCATTCTAAGCACTGTAGGATCATCATGCCCTAGAATATCTAGTTTCAGCAATCTACCACTTATAGAATGATAATCAAAATGTGTAGTTATAACATCGGATGTGCTATCGTCAGCAGGATGTTGTATAGGCGTGAAATTATATATTTCATTATCACTTGGCACTACCATAACTCCTCCTGGATGTTGACCTGAAGTCTTTTTTATTCCTGTGCACCCAAGGGTAAGTCTCTCTATTTCGGCCTGCGGTACAGTTATATTACGCTCTGCTAAATATTTTTTTACATAGCCGTAAGCAGTTTTTTCAGCCACAGTTCCTATGGTACCTGCTTTAAAAACATGCCCTTTACCAAATAAAACCTCAGTATATTTATGAACAACTGATTGATATTCTCCAGAGAAGTTAAGATCTATATCCGGTTCTTTATCACCATTAAATCCAAGAAAAGTTTCAAATGGTATATCGTGACCATCTTTTATATATTTTGAATCACAAACAGGACAATTTTTGTCTGGTAAATCTGCTCCTGAACTTATTGATCCATCCGTAAAAAATTCACTATGTTTACATTTTGGGCATACATAATGAGGAGGTAACCCATTTACTTCTGTTATACTTGACATTGTGGCAACAAATGATGAACCAACAGATCCTCTTGATCCTACCAAATATCCATCCTTAGCAGATTTAGCAACAAGTTTTTGAGCTATAAGGTATAATACAGCATACCCATTATTTATTATGGAACTAAGTTCTTTATCAAGTCTTTTTTGTACTACATCTGGAAGAACTTCTCCATAGATAGAGTGTACTTTTTTTAATGTCATATCTCTAATGTCTTCCTCAGCACCAGGTATTTTAGGTGGGAAAGTCTCATCCGGTATTGGTTTTACATTTTCTATCATGTCAGCAATTTTTTGCGAGTTTGTAATAACAACCTCTTTAGCTTTTGTATTACCTAAATATGAAAACTCATGAAGCATTTCTTCCGTGGTTTTTAAATATAAAGGAGGTTGATTATCTGCATCATCAAATCCTCTCCCTGACATAAGTATTTTCCTAAACGTCTCATCTGATGGATCTAAAAAATGTACATCCCCAGTTGCTACAACTGGTTTATCATATCTTTCTCCCAGCTCACATATCCGTTTATTTAAATCTTTTATTTCCGTATTATCTTTTACAATACCATTTCTAATCATAAAATTATTATTATCCAAAGGTTGTATCTCTAAATAATCATAAAATTTTATCATTTCTTTTAATTCTTCATCAGTTTTTCCATTTAATAATGCCCTGAAAAGTTCACCAGCTTCACAGGCAGAACCTATGATTAATCCCTCTTTATGACTATTTATTAGGCTCCTTGGCATTCTTGGCCTTCTGTAAAAATAATCTAGGTTAGCTCTAGAAATTAATTTATACAGATTTTTAAGACCGACCATGTTTTTTACTAGAATAATCAGATGGTAAGTTGGAAGTTTTTTAATATCCTGTTTTTTTAAAAATTCAGAATTTATATCCTGTAATTTAAAAAGATTGCTCTCCTCCAATTTATTAAAACACCATAACATTATTTCCGAGGCTGCTTTGGCATCATCTACTGCTCTATGATGATTTTCCAGTGAGATATCAAGATGTTTACATATGGTATTTAATTTGTATCTTTTTAGCTCTGGAATTAAAAATTTTGAAAGTAGTACCGTATCCATAACTGAATTTTCGCATTGCATATTCATGTCTCTACAATTCTTTTTTATAAATGACACATCAAAATTGGCATTGTGAGCAACCAAAATATCATCACCGATAAACTCCATAAATTCTGGTAAAACTTTTTCTATACTTGGTGCCTCTATTACTGTTTCATTGTTAATACTTGTAAGTTCAACTATTTTATCTGGGATTCTAATACCTGGATTTACAAATGTTGAGAAGGAGTCAATTACTTTTCCCTCCTTTATTTTAACAGCACCAATTTCAATTATTTTATCATTTTTGCTTGAAAGTCCAGTAGTTTCTAAATCAAATACAACAAATGTATCACTAATAGTTTTTTCTTTAGCACCTATTATAATAGGTTCTCCATCATTAACTAAATATGTCTCCACGCCATACAAAATTTTTATATTATTGCTTTTACCAGCCTGCATTGCCTCTGGATAAGCCTGAACCACGCCGTGATCAGTTACAGCTATAGCCTTATGTCCCCAGTCAGCAGCACGCTTAACAAGTTTTGAAACTGATGTCATACCATCCATTGCACTCATAGTAGTATGGAGATGAAGTTCCACCCTTTTGTCCATAGATGTATCCATTCGTTCTATTTTATTACACTTTACTATATCTCTACCCATAATCACTACATCTTTAGCAAATGTATCATAGGTTGCTTCTCCTCTAACCTTGCAATAAAGTCCTTCTTTCACCTCTTCTAAGAGTTTTTCAGTATCTTTAGGTCTTGGAAAACACTTTACAGTTATTGAACTAGTATAGTCAGTTATAAAAATTGTTACTATTTTTCGTCCAGATTTAGTTTCAATAATGTTCACTTTAAATATATCACCAAGAATTGTTATTACACCTGATGCTTCATCTATTGTACTTATTGGCACAGTTTCATTATTTATTGATTTACCATAAATAACAGAACTATTCTTTTGCTTTGGCTCATAATAAGTATTTTTATCAAATTTTTTTCTTTCCCCACCTGATTGACTAACAGATTGCTTTTCAGTACTAGTATGGTTTAAGTTATCAGAAATAATTCCTTTAATTATAGAATTTTCTACACTTTCTCTTTCTTTAAAGTAATCTTCTGATTCTATTTTTTCATCATATTCCATTTTAATATTAGATTTTACTGAAAACATATCCTCTATGGTATGCTGTAATATCTTTTCTAATCCTTTATTCTTTAACAAACAAGTTATGAATTTATTGCCATTAATTATTCTTATATTATTTCCTTCACATAAAATGTTTGATTTTGACAGACAACCTTTGGCAATAGGTATAGCTGCAGAAACACTTCCTACTACATCTATCCAATGTTTGTTGCATATATCTTCAACAGTTATATTAGAAACATCCTTATAATAAACTAATTCCACTTTGGCCAGAAAATTAAATTTTTTTCCTACAGTAACTTTTAAATTGTTCAAACATTCTTTATCCAATTCATTTGTAGATTTTATAAAAACTTTAAGTATATTACTCTTTTTAAGAAATTGAACTCTCAAAACTCTTATGTTTTCATCCATTAAAATGTCATTGGAATTAATATCATTATTAATTAATTGGACTAAGTTTGTACTCAAATTAATATGCCTCCAATGCTATGCCTTTATATTGTTTATTTCATTTATTAGTGCCTCAACTAAATCCTCTTCTTTAACCTTTTTTACTATTTCGCCCTTTTTAAAAATAAGTCCTTCACCTTTTCCACCTGCAATTCCTATATCTGCCTCCCTTGCTTCACCAGGTCCATTAACAACGCAGCCCATAATAGCTACTTTGATATTTCTTTTACAGCCAATTAGCCTTGATTCAACTTCTTTTGCAATATTAATAAGGTCAATTTGGGTTCTTCCACAAGTTGGACATGAAATAAATTGTATTCCCTCTGACAAAAGACCCACAGATTTTAATATTTCTTTTCCAACTTTAATTTCATCTACTGGATCTCCTGTAAGTGAAACTCTAATAGTATCACCTATACCTTCACATAGAAGCGTACCAATACCAACGCTAGATTTTATTGTTCCTCTCCAGACTGTTCCAGCCTCTGTTACGCCTACATGTAAAGGATAGCTTACAAGTTTTGATATTTTTCTATAACTTTCAATCATCATAATTACATCAGATGATTTTATTGATATTACAATATCGTGAAAATCCACTGATTCCAATAATTTAACATGCTCCATAGCACTTTCCACTAGTGCATCTGAACATACTTTGCCATATTTCTTCAAAATTTCTTTTTCAAGTGATCCTGAATTAACACCTATCCTTATGGGAATACCATTTTCTTTAGCGGCACTAGCTACTATTTTAACCTTTTCATAACTTCCAATATTACCAGGATTAATTCTAAGGGCCGAAACACCATTTTTTATGGAACTTAATGCTAACTTATAATCAAAATGTATATCTGCAACCAGCGGTATATGTATCTGTTTAACAATTTCCTTTATAGCCTTTGATGCATCCTCATCTATAACAGCACAGCGCACAATATCGCATCCTGATTTCTCCAAATTTAAAATTTGATTTACAGTAGCATTTATATCCCGAGTATCGGTATTGGTCATTGATTGAACTGCTATTTTATTGTTACCGCCTATATATATATTGCCAACTTTTATACTTTTAGTTTTTACTCTCTCCACACTTAACATCCCCTAAAAATTAACAGGATATACTATATCTTTAAAGATTACTAACACCATAACCACCATTAGTACAGTAAATCCAATTGTATTTATTACTCCAATCTTATTCTCATTTGCTTTCTTCCCTGACACTATTTCATACAAACACACAAGGACATAGCTACCATCAAGAGCTGGAAAAGGCACAAGATTCAATATACCAATTTGAGAACTTAAAAATGCCACTATGGATAAATAAGGTATTATTCCAGCTATAGCTGCTTTTCTCGTTATTTTTATTATTGTAACAGGACCTCCCACATCATTCATAGATGCTTGATGTGTGAATAATAACTTAAACCCGAGAAAGGCCTCCCGTACCATAGATATAGTTTCTTTAAATCCATAGTTTATGGATTGTAATATGTTAGGTTTTGCAACTACTTGACCTCCTATACCAACCATATATCTTCCGGTAGTTTTTTCTTTCATTGGCATCATATTATAACTTTTAACAACACCATTTTCTTTTACTTCAAGATTAATTTTATTATTTTTAGCAAGACCAATAAACACAGCAAAATCGTCCCAGGTCAAAATCCTAGAACCATTAACCTTATATATGGTAGCTCCCTTTTGAATTCCAGCACTTTCTGCTGGACTGTTTGGCACCAATGAATTTACTACAGGAAGCTCAAATCCAGCAATTGCTCCGATTGAAATATATATCATAACAGCTAACAAAATATTCATAAGTGGCCCTGCTATTACTATACTTAGTCTTCTAAGTGGAGATTTATTGTTAAAAGCTCTTGGATCATCACTTTTATCCTCATCACCTAACATTTTAACATATCCACCGATTGGAAGTATCCTTATAGAATACTGAGTCTCTTTACCACTAATAGACGCTAGTTTCGGACCCATTCCTATGGAAAATTCCTCAACTTTTACATCATTGAGCTTTGCTAACACAAAGTGGCCTAGTTCATGTATTATAATTAAAACACCAAAAGCAATTATTGCAGCTAAAATATACAAAAAACAAACCTCCTATAAATCATATTTATTTTTAACATAATTTCTTACATTTTTGTCCCAGTCAAGAATCATATCTGCGTCTACATTTTTTTCATATTGAAATTTATTAAGAGAATCCTTAATTATATCTTCAATCTGCAAAAAAGTAATTTTATTTTCCAAAAATAATTCTACAGCAACTTCATTTGATGCATTTAAAATTGTTGGAACATTACCTCCAATTTTCCCTGCCTCATATGCCAATTTAAGGCAACCAAAAGTATCCATGTCTGGTTTTTCAAAGGTTAGCTTTCCTAGCGAATAAAAATCTAAGGTTTCAACAATTCTTTTTCCTCTTAGGGGAAAATTAAAAGCATATTGTATTGGTAATCTCATATCCGTAGTTGCCATTTGAGAAATAATGCTCCCATCACAGTATTCAACCATTGAGTGTATTATACTTTCTGGGTGAACAATCACTTGAATATTTTCATAGGGTATATTAAATAATGAATTAGCTTCTATAACCTCAAGTCCCTTATTCATTAAAGTAGCAGAATCTATGGAGTTTTTTTTACCCATATTCCACTTAGGATGATTCAATGCTTTTTCTGGGCTTACCCCTAAAATTTCATCCCTTGATTTACCTCTAAAAGGTCCACCTGATGCAGTAAGTAATATTTTTGACACTTCATTGTTTTTATTTCCTTGAAGACATTGAAATATTGCACTATGCTCTGAATCCACAGGAAGTATTTTTACTCCGGCCTTTGCTGCTTCCCTCATAACTATTTCACCACCAACTACAAGTGTTTCCTTATTTGCAAGAGCAATGTCCTTTTTAGCTCTAATTGCATTAATTGTTGGTATAAGACCTATCATACCCACTACTGAAGTAAGAACAATGTCAACTTCGGTAGCTGTAGCCACTTCATTTAATCCTTCCATTCCAAATATAACTTCTATATTCTTTTTATTTTCTTTGCAATAATCTTTTACTTTTTCATACCCATGTTTGTCAGTGATGCCGATTATCCTTGGATTAAATTCATTTATTATATCTATGATTTTCAAATAATTTTTATTTGCACTAGCTGCAACTAATTTGAAATTTTTTTTATCATTTCTCAAAATATCTAAAGCTTGCGTACCTATGGAACCTGTAGCTCCTAAAATAGAAATATTTTTCATTATTATCGCTCCTAACTTATGATGTGACAATTTCCTTAGCAATAAGAAGGTATATTGGGCCTACAATTAATCCAATCATTCCAAAGACTTTACTACCTATATATATAGATATAAGAAACAACAATGGATGAATTCGCAAATTCATGCTCATATATTTAGTTTCCATTATCTGTCTGTTAAATTGAAGCAAAATATACAAAAATATTAGACCCATTGCTATTATATATTTTTTTATGTAAATCTGATAAATTACTAGCGGCAAAAATATTAATAGTGTTCCAACATAGGGCAATATGTCTAAGATGCCACATAATACCCCCAAAAACACAGAGCTATCCACTTCAAGAATAACAAATCCACAAATTGTTTCTGCCGTTGTAATTATCACTAATAAAAATTCAATAACTACTATATTTTTTACTTCTTTAGCCTTCTTTTTTATCAATGTTACCTTGTTATCAGATATATAGCTTTTGATATATTTTACTATATCACAATAATCAACTAAAATAAAGTATGTAGATATATTGCCCACAAAATAGGATATAATGAAATCAGTGGTAAGAAAAGCTCCTTTTTGCATAATTCTAAAATTCAAGGATTCAATAATATAAGTTTTAACCTTCAGTGCAATATCCTCTATTTTTAAGTATTGAACTATAGGCAAATGCTTGTCTATTTCTCCTATAGTAACGTTATTACAAAAAGCAGAAATGAAATATCTAATCTTAATTATCAAAATACTACCACTACAAATAATCGTGAAAAACATAATTACATTTACAGTTATGATGGTTATTATTGCATTTACCTTATTATTAAATATATTATATTTCATCAATACTTTATATATAGGCGCTGATAATAGAAGTAATATTATTATAGAAAAAAATGGATTAAAATATTCTTTTATAATTAGGTCTAAAATTATAAAAAAAATTAATAGTAAAATACATTCAGCTAATTTTTTGTACAATATATTTCCTCCCATAATTATGCTTACAAAGTATTATATTCAAAATAAATCATCAATAGCAGTAATACTTACGGAAAAGTATAAAAGTTTATGTTAAAAATCAAGGTATATTTTGTATCAAATCACTAAATCACTAAAATAGGAATGTACATAGATTTGTTTACACAACCCTACTTACATTCCTATATATTTTCAGTATCTATTAAAGATTTCAACTTGTGACTTTCCTGTTATATGTTTAAAATAAAACTTACATAATAATAAACTATCACAGAAGAAAATAAGATGCTATCAAACCTATCTAAAATCCCTCCGTGACCAGGTATTAATTTACCATAATCCTTAACATTAACATGTCTTTTTATTGAGGATGCAGCCAAGTCTCCAAACTGAGAGAAAATGCCACTTAATATACCTATAAATGCATAATGAATTAAGCTAATATGTAGTAATTTCATATTAGTGCCATATGTGTTAATTAATTGTCCAAATATCATACACGATACAGTACTTCCTAACATTCCACCTATGGAACCTTCTACTGTTTTATTAGGACTTACCTTAGGACAAAGCTTGTGTTTACCCTGTTTACCTAAATATTTTCCAGAGTAGTAAGCTGCGGTGTCACACATCCACGATGATATAAAAATAATCCAGACAAAATATCTTCCAATATCTACATTTGTATTCAGAACAGTTTTATTTTTAATATTTACTAAGACAATAAAGCTAAAAAACACCGCCACATATATAAATCCTAGCATAGTTACTGAAATATCTATAAAATTATATTTTGTATTTATTGTTGGTATACAAAACATTATAAATACTGCAAATGTAAATATCAATATGGTATATTTAAAATCCATATTATTGCTCAGAACTATATAATATATAATACACATTATATATCCAACTACACTTATTGGATTAATTTCTTTAGATTTAATTACTTTATAAAATTCGTACATTCCTAGCAGCGATAAAATAGCGATTAAAACCCTTAAATATGTTCCCCCTAATAATAGAAACAATGCTAGTGGAGTCAAAATAATTGCTCCAATATATCTTTTATTCATAATATTCACCTCTACTTTACTTTACCAAAACGCCTATCTCTATTTTGATAGTCGTATATGGCTTTATAAAGATACTCAACTGTAAAGTCAGGCCACATTACATTACTATACCAAAATTCCGAGTAAGCACATTGCCAAAGAAGAAAATTGCTTAATCTTTGTTCTCCACTTGGTCTTATTATTATATCAGGATCAGGAATTCCAGCTGTATATGTGTAATCACCAAAATCCTTCTCAGTTAAATTTTCAACATCTTCTGCATTCAACTTACCTTTTTTATAATCAGCGAAAATATTTTTAAATGCATATAAAATATCTGCTCTTCCACCATAATTCAAAGCCAAATTTAAGACTAATCCAGTATTATTTTCTGTTTTTACTTTTGACTCCTGTAGAACTTCTATGCAAGGCTTCGGCAATTTAGATATATCACCAATGGTTTTTACCTTTACATTATTTTTATGAAGATTATTAAGTTCTTTTCTAAGATATTCAACTAATAATTTCATTATTGTACTAACCTCATCATTAGGTCTTTGCCAATTTTCTGTAGAAAATGCATAAAGGGTTAAATATTTAACGCCTATATCACTTGCACCTCTAACTATTTTATTGATGTTTTCTACACCAGCCTTGTGTCCCATTGACCTAGGTAGTTTTCTTTGTTCAGCCCAACGTCCATTACCATCCATTATAACTGCTACATGACATGGAATATTATCAGCATCCAGAACCATTTCATCTGGATTAAGTTTTGAATTTTTTGAAGTTGTAAATTTCCACATTTAAAACACCCCCATCATTAAATATCCCATTCATAATATTTATAAATTTTAATAAAACCTGCGCCAGCGCAGGTTTTATTAAAATTAAGCATCTGAAATAAAATATACTAGTATACTGACTTGTTATTTTTAAAAGTGCTTTATACAGACATTACTTCTATTTCTTTTATCTCTAGTATTTTATCTATTTCTTTTATATAATTATCCGTTTTCTTTTGGATATCATCTTCGCTTTTTTTTAATTCATCTTCTGTAATATCATTATCTTTCTTCAATAATTTAATTTTATCATTAGCATCTCTTCTTATTGATCTAACTGCAACTTTAGCTTCCTCACCAGTTTTCTTAACATTTTTCACAAGATTTTTTCTAGTTTCCTCTGTAAGTTCAGGAATGGTAAGCCTTATAACTATACCATCATTTGAAGGATTCAAACCCAAGTCTGATACTTGTATAGCTCTTTCTATGTTTTTAATTGAAGTTCTATCATAAGGTTGAATTAGTAAGACTCTTGGCTCTGGACTGGATACATTTGCAAGCTGGTTTAGCGGAGTTATGCTACCATAATATTCTGCCTGAATTCTGTCTAGCATAGCTGGATTTGCTTTGCCAGCCTTCATAGATGAAAGGTCCCTTTTTAAAATAGAGATTGTTTTAGTCATTTTTTCTTCAGCATTACTAATAATATCTTTTATCATAAAGATCCTCCTAAAATTATTTTGATACTAATGTACCTATTTTTTCACCTGAAACAGCTTTAAGTATATTTTCTGGATCATCAAGTCCAAATACTAAAATTGGTATTTCATTGTCCATACAAAGTGAAGTTGCTGTTGAATCCATAACTTGCAAACCTTTTTCGAGTACTTCCATATAAGTTAGTTTATCAAATTTAACAGCATCACTATACTTATGAGGATCCTTATCGTAAACTCCATCAACCTTTTTAGCTAATAATATTACATCTGCTTCTATTTCTGCAGCCCTAAGTGCTGCTGTAGTATCCGTTGAAAAGTATGGATTACCAGTACCTGCACCAAATATAACAACTCTACCTTTTTCTAGATGCCTCATTGCTCTTCTTCTAATAAAGGGTTCAGCGATTTGTTTCATTTCTATTGCAGTTTGCACTCTTGTATATACACCAATACTCTCTAATGAATCTTGAAGTGCCATAGCATTTATACAAGTGGCAAGCATACCCATATAATCAGCAGTAGTTCTATCCATTCCTTGACCTTGTCTGCCTCTCCAAATGTTTCCACCACCAACTACAGCTCCAACTTCTATACCCATATCAACTATCTGTTTTATCTGATACGCAATTTTTTTTGCTACATCAAAGTCAATACCATATCCATTTTCACCAGCCAATGCTTCACCTGATAATTTTAGCATTATTCTCTTATATTTCATAGTTTTCATATTAAACTCTACCTCCAAATAAGTAGTTTCAAACAAAATAATCTTTTTATTGATTATATTACTTTAAAAAAAGAGAACACCCAGTGTTCTCTTTTTTTACTATTTTCCCTGTTGCATCTGTCTTTGAACTTCTTCAGCAAAATTTTCCTCAACTTTTTCTATGCCTTCTCCTCTTTCGAATCTAGAGTAAGAAACTATAGATATAGGTGAGCCTACTTCTTTTGATTTTTCTTCAAGTAATTTTGAAATTGTTAAATCAGAATTTTTTACCCAAACTTGATCTACAAGACAAACTTCTTTAAGGTATTTTTTAATTCTTCCCTCAACCATCTTGTCAACAATTTTTTCTGGTTTTCCTTCATTTAATGCCTGAACTCTATAAATTTCTCTTTCTTTATCTAAAGCATCAGTATCAACTTGATTTTCATTTAAGAATAAAGGATTCGCTGCAGTAATTTGCATACAAATATCTTTTGCTAGTTCTCTAACTACTGAATTTTGAACTGATGAAGCTAGTTCTACAAGAACTCCTATTCTTCCACCACCATGGATATAGCTTTGTACTACTCCATTAGCCGCATTATACCTTGTGAATCGTCTAACCTTCATGTTCTCTCCAAGCTTAGATATTAATCCACTAATAGCTTCAGTAAGCGTAATATTTTCATCTGCTAAATATTTTTCATTCATTAATTCTTCAACAGTGTTAACTTCACTTAAAGCAACCATTTTTGCTATATTATTTGATAAGTCACAAAAAGCTTCGTTTGCTGAAACAAAATCCGTTTCACAGTTAACCTCTGCAATTGCTCCTATCTTACCATCTTCGCTAACATATGTTGCAACTAAACCTTCAGCTGCTACTCTACTAGCCTTTTTTGCTGCTGCTGCTAATCCTTTTTCTCTCAATATCTCTATTGCCTTTTCAATGTCACCATTTGATTCTGTTAAAGCCTTTTTACAAGCCATCATTGCAGAACCTGTTCTATCTCTTAATTCTTTAACCATACTTGCGGAAATCATATTTATTCCTCCGTTCATTTTATAGCTATAGAAAATGAAGAAGTAACCCTCTTCATTTCATTTTTAATATTATTTATTCAGCTAATTGCTCGCCTTGTCTTCCTTCTATAACAGCATCCGCCATTTTAGCAGTAATTAATCTTACGGCTCTTATAGCATCGTCATTTCCTGGTATAACATAATCAATTTCATCTGGATCACAGTTAGTATCAACTATAGCTACTACTGGTATACCTAAAATCTTTGCTTCAGAAATAGCATTTTTTTCTTTTCTTGGATCTACTATAAACAAAGCACCAACTTTATCTTGAACCATGTTTCTAATACCGCCAAGATTTTTAACTAGTTTTTCTTGTTGATTTTTAAGTTTTATAACTTCTTTTTTAGGAAGGACTTCGAAGATTCCGTCTTCTTCCATCTTTTGTAATTCTTCAAGTCTATTTATTCTAGTTTTTATTGTCTTGAAGTTTGTTAGCATTCCACCAAGCCATCTGTTATTAACAAAATGCATACCTGATCTTGTTGCTTCTTCTGATATAGCTTCTTGTGCTTGTTTTTTTGTACCTACAAATAGTACATCTTTTCCCTCTTCTGAAACACTTTTTATAAAATCATATGCTTCATCAACTTTTTTAACAGTCTTCTGCAAATCGATAATATAAATACCATTTCTTTCTGTGAAAATGTATCTAGCCATCTTAGGATTCCATCTTCTTGTTTGATGTCCAAAATGAACACCAGCTTCTAATAATTGTTTCATTGATATAACTGACATAATTAATTAAACCTCCCTGGTTTCTTCCTCCATCATCTTCATACACATAAATGACCTTTCGGCACCAATTTACATGTTGGATGATGTGTGTATTTTTACTTAAATAGTGTAACATATTTATACTAAATATTCAACATATATTTATACTATTATCAAAATAAAAAAAAAGCTGAATAATCAGCTTTTTATGTAATTACAAATTTACTTTCAATTTTATAATCTAATCAAAAATTTATTTAATCTTTTTTAATTCATCCATTAATTTGTTATTCAATATTTTGATATGCGTTCCTTTCATACCTAAAGATCTAGATTCGATTACTCCAGCGCTTTCAAGTTTTCTCAGTGCATTTACAATAACACTTCTTGTTATACCAACCTTGTCCGCGATTTTAGAAGCTACTAAAAGTCCTTCATCACCATCTAGCTCATTAAATATACTCTCCACAGCTTCTAATTCTGAATATGATAATGTACCTATAGCTAACTGAACTACTGCTTTTTTCCTTGCTTCTTCCTCTATTATATCTTGCTTAGATCTTAATATTTCAAGACCTACTATTGTTGCACTGTATTCAGCAAGAACAATATCATCATCATCAAAATTCTCATTAAATCTTCCAAGTAGAAGCGTTCCTAATCTTTCTTTAGTTCCAATAATTGGAACTACCGTAGTTATTTTATTACTTATATCACATAAAGACGTATCATCAAATACACATTTACCAACATTTTTTAAATTATCTCTCGTCTCATGCATGCCCATCAATTTATTATTGTATTCATCAGGAAATTTCATATTATCTATAACTGTAGCTTTAAGTTCACTACACTCAAAACCAGTGAATAAATTATAACCTAATATTTTTCCTCTTCTGCTTATTATATAAACATTACTCTTTAATATTTCGCTTAAAAGATTACAAATGTCATCAAATATTACTGGTTCTGCTCCGAATTTTTGCAATATTTTATTTAACATTCTTGTTTTACTTAATAGAGTGGACATTATAATTCCTCCTAAATAGGCTACTTAATTATTATAGGTTGTAAAATAAGATAACATAATATTATATATTTTTTAAATTTTTTAATAATTTATAATATTCCGAACTATTTTGCAATCTACATTTCATGATAACATAACAATTTATGATTTTCAACTATATCTTAATATATTCGACATAATTTTTTCCATTCTTCACTGAAATTATCACTGATTAATTATATATTAAATTAAATACCAAATTATAGCAATTCTACTCTTCTTTAAATTTCTTGTTTTTACATTCTGGATTTGAGCATTCAACGTATTCACCTTTTGTTTTATTATATTTTTTCACATAATAGCTTCCGCATTTTTCGCATTTTTCATTAGTTGGTTCAAACCAACTTACAAAATCGCAATTAGGATAATTACTGCATCCAAAGAATTTTTTGCCTTTCTTACTTTTTCTTACAAGTACATTTCCATCACACTTAGGACATTTAACATCCAAATTTTCTACTATAGGCTTAGTATTTTTGCATTCAGGATATCCTGGACATGCAAGGAAGTCACCAAATCTTCCATGTTTTATAACCATAAACTTTCCACATTTATCACATTTTATATCTGTAACTACATCTTCAATAGTAATTTTAGCTACTTCTTTTTCTGCAATATCAATTGCAGTTTCTAAAGGTTTATAAAATTCATTTACAATGCTATTCCAGACAACCTTACCTTCTTCAATATTATCGAGTTTATTTTCCATTTCTGCTGTAAATTCAATATCTACAATCTGCTTAAAATATTCGCTTACAATATTATTTACAATATTGCCTAGTTCCGTTGGATATAATGTTTTCTTTTCTCTTTCAATATACTTTCTTCCTAAAAGAGTAGATATTATTGGTGCATAGGTACTAGGTCTTCCTATACCGTTCTCTTCAAGAGTTTTTACAAGTGATGCTTCTGAAAACTTTGCAGGTGGCTGGGTAAAATGTTGTTTGCCACATATATCCTCACTCTGCAACAGATCTTTCTCATCTAGTAAAGGAATTTTAATATCATTATCTTCCTCATCTAATTTATAGTTATAAACTTTCATAAAACCATCAAATTTTGTAAAAGAACCACTAGCTTTAAATGTGTAAACCCCATTTTTTATTTCTACTGTTATTGTATCCATAATGCATGAAGCCATCTGACTTGCCATAAATCTATTCCAGATTAAACTATAAAGTTTGTATTGCTCGTCTTTCACATTTCCTTTTATTTCTTCTGGAGTAATTTCCATATGTGAAGGTCTAATTGCTTCATGAGCATCTTGTATATTTTTTTTACTTTTAAATACACGTGGTTTTTCTGGAACATATTCACTACCATAGGTAGTTGTTATAAATTCCTTGGCTATATCCTTTGCTTCTTCTGAAATTCTTATTGAATCTGTTCTCATATATGTTATTAAACCAGTTGTACCATGACCTTTTATTTCAATACCCTCATAAAGAGCTTGAGCTATAGACATAGTTCTTTTCGTTGAAAAATTTAATCTTTTGTATGCATCCTGCTGCAAAGTACTTGTAGTAAAAGGTGGAAGTGGATTTTTATTTTTAGTAGATTTTTTTATGCTATTTACTATAAAATCTTCCTTCTTAAGTTCATCAATTACCTTATCGGTTTCTTCCTTATTTGCTAGTGCTAATTTTTTGCCATTCTTAGAGGACAACTTAACTAGAAATGGTTTTGATTTTTTATCTTTAAGTAATAAACATTCCACTGACCAATACTCTTCTTGCTTAAAATCATTAATTTCTTTTTCCCGATCGCAAATTATTTTCAAAGAAACTGATTGGACTCTTCCCGCACTTAATCCCCATTTTACTTTTCTCCAAAGAATTGGACTGATTTTATATCCAACTAATCTATCAAGTACTCTACGTGCCTGCTGCGCGTCAACAAGATCCAAATCTACTTTTCTAGGAATTTTGATAGCTGCTTTAATTGCATTTTTGGTTATTTCATTAAACACAATTCTGCATTTTGCTCCCTCATCTATTTTTAATACTTTAGCTAAATGCCAGGATATAGCTTCTCCCTCTCTATCATTATCTGTTGCAAGGAATATCTTATCACTTTTTTTAGCTTTTTTCCTAAGGTTATCTAATAATTCACCTTTTCCCCTTATGGTTATATATTTAGGTGTATAATTGTCATCCACATCAACGCCTAATGAACTTTTAGGTAAATCTCTTACGTGTCCCATTGAAGCCTCTACTATATAATTTTTCCCTAAATATTTTGCAATGGTTTTTGCTTTAGCTGGTGATTCTACAATAACTAAATTTTGTCCCATCTTATCCCCTCCAAAATCTGTCTGTACTATTTAAGCTTTAAACGTAATCATTTACTCTTACATAATAATTACCATTTAAACACATAATTTCTTTTTTCAACTGCATTTCAAATAATAACTCATAAATTTGTGTTATGTCAACACCAGTTACTTTTATAATATCATCTATATGCATTGGATTATCTGAAATTACACTGTATACTTTTTTTTCTACCAAAGATACTTTTTTCTGTTTATTATGTTTTTTATTATAATCTATTCCTAAAAGTTCAAATATGTCTTCACAACTAGTAAGTGGAAATGCGCCATCTTTTATAAGTTTATTAGTTCCAATACTATTTTTAGAAAAAATAGATCCAGGAACCGCCATTACATCTTTCCCTTGCTCTAATGCAGCACTTGCCGTTATTAAGGATCCACTTTTAAGTCCCGCTTCAACAACAATTGTTACACAGCTAAGTGCACTTATAATTCTATTTCTAATTGGGAAGTTATAACTAAGCGGTTTTGTACCAGGTACAAATTGGGACATAATGCATCCACCTTTATCTAATATGCCATTAACCATTATAGAATTTTCTTTTGGATACACAATATCTAGTCCACATCCTAAAACAGCACAAGTGTAACTATTATTATCTATACAGGTTAAATGTGCATTAGAATCTATACCTCTTGCAAAGCCACTTATTATGTTTATACCACAATTGCAAAGTTCCTTGGTAATTATCCTAGCCACGTTACTTCCATAAGGTGAGCACTCTCTAGAGCCCACTACGGACACATTTATAAAATCATTTAAACTTGTTATATTTCCCTTATAGAAAAGCGCATATGGGGAATCGTCATACTTTCTAAGTACACTAGGGTATTCTTTATCAAAATAAGTAACTAAACTGATATTGTTTTTTATTATATCATTTTTCAAAGAATTTATTTCCTTGCCTTCTAATAGCAAGTTGTTTTTTTCATTATATTCATTTACAGTATAGTACCATATTTCTTTAGCACATTTAAATCTTTTTATTAAATTATTTTTTATTTTAACATTGGCTTTTAATAAAATAAACCATAAATCATATTCATTCATGCAATAATTCTCCTTATAAAAATCAAAATTTCACTTTATCTTTATTTGGAATTATATACAGATGGTTTATTTTTTATACAGAGATCTATTTAGAAACAATCATTAACCAAATAAAGATTGTCTGAGTAGATAATATTAGAAAAGATTGTCCAATTACTCATATGAAAATTTATAAACATGGCATAGTCACCTATTGTTTTAATTTTTAGATGTTAAGTTTATGTTATAAAAGCATTTTTAATCAACTCAACATTGCAGTCATTATTTATAGTGTTTAAAAGTACTTCAACTACATCAAATCTAAAATTTAAATTGTAGCAATTTTTCTCGTATATATAGAACTCTGCAATTCTTTGAATTTTATGCTGTTTTGTTATGTTTACGGCCTCTAGTGGAAATCCAAACTTTGTTTCATATCTTGTTTTAACTTCAACAAAACAAAGATAATCCAAATTATACGCTATTATATCTATTTCTCCAAATTTACATCTGAAATTTCTTTCTATTATTGTATATTTATTATTAACAAGGTATTGTGCAGCAATATTTTCACCATGATTTCCAATGTCTTTATTTAAATGCTTCATATCTTCTCCTTAAATAATTTGATATATGATTTAAATATTGACATATATCCATGAATTTATCCAAGAAAGGTCTGATACTAAATTTATTTATAATATATTTTTCAAGAAACTCATTCTATGTATAGGACTAGCTCCAAATTTTTTTATCGCCTCAATATGTTCCTTACTTCCATAGCCACTATTATTTTCAAAATGATAGTTTGGATACTCTTCAGCATATTTTTTCATTAAATTATCTCTATAAACTTTTGCAATTATAGATGCACATGCTATACTAGCACTTTTTGAGTCCCCTTTAATTGCAAAAGAATTATTTACTCCAATATTTTTTATAGCATACCCATCTGAAACTACAAAATCCGGTTTTATTTTAAGATTTATAGCCGCATTTTTTAATACTGCCTGGTTACAAATACCAATTCCATCTATATCTATTTTATTGTGTTCCATAAGTTCTATGTTATAGCATATAGCCTTTTCCATTATAATTTTAGAGAGTTCTTCCCTTTTTTTTGCAGTTATTTTTTTAGAATCATTAATTTCAAGTATTAAATCTTCATCCAAAACATCCAGATTCAATATTACCGCAGCTGCCACAATTGGACCTGCTAAGGGTCCTCTGCCTACTTCATCAACTCCAGCTAAGCATCCATTAACATTAAAAGCTCTATCGAAGTCATAGAGTTTCTTTACTCTAAGTAGTTCTTTTGATTTTCCGTCCAAATAATTACTCAATTTTTCAGAAAGTTTCTTAACATTTTTTCTACCATCCGCACTTAGTAAAGGTATAATTTCTTTATAATTTTCTTCAGAAATACTATTAACATATTCTTTTATTGATGAAAAACTCATCTTTGAAATATCCATGATTAATCATTAGGACGCTCTAAAGAAATCTGTCCTAATTTACCTCCTCTGAATTCATCAAGTAGCATTACTGACACCCTATTGTAATCTATATTACCCTTTGAAACTACAGCACCTCTTTTTCGAGCTATCATTTCAATATTTGCAAGAGCATCTTCTTCAAGCGAATCTAACTTATATCTTTTCATTAAGTTATCCGGATTATATTTCTGCAACTTTTCTATTAATTTTATGGCAAGTTCTTCTATATCCATTATTTCGTCTTTAATGGCACCAGTAAACGCTAGATTTAACCCAACTTTTTTTTCTTCGAATTTAGGCCATAGTACCCCTGGCGTATCCATAAGTTCGATTCCAATTTTAGTTTTTATCCATTGTTTGCTTTTGGTTACACCAGGTCTGTCTCCAATTTTAGTAACACGACTCCCAGCCATTTTATTAATAAAAGAAGATTTTCCAACATTAGGTATTCCAACAACCATAACCCTAGTGATTACATTTGTAACACCCTTTGACCTCATTCTATCCATTTTTTCTTTTAGAAGTTTGTCAACTTCCACTTTTATATTGTTAAGCCCAAGTCCACTCATAGAATTAACAGCTAATGCCCTTACATTGTCCTTAGATAAAAAATCAACCCAAGCCTTTGTAACCTTTCCTTCGCTTAGGTCGCATTTATTCAAAAGTATAATTCTAGGCTTGTTTTTACATATATCAATAATTTGAGGATTTGCACTGGATTTTACGATTCTGGAATCTCTTATTTCTATAACAGCATCCACTAATTTTAAACTTTCCTGTATTTCCCTTCTAGTTTTAGCCATATGGCCCGGAAACCAGTTTATTGATTCTATCATATATATCCACCTTTCTTAATTTATTTATGTAATAAAAAAAGGGACCTCACAGCCCCATCTTTTTACTTTAATTCTTTAACCTTTGCGGATTTACCAACTCTATCTCTTAAGTAGTATAATTTAGCTCTTCTTACTTTACCTCTTCTTACTACTTTAATACTAGCTAATATTGGAGCATTGATTGGAAAAGTTCTTTCAACACCAACACCATAAGCAACTCTTCTTAAAGTGAAAGTTTCTCTTAATCCACCGTTTTGTTTTTTTATAACTGTTCCTTCAAAGGCTTGGAGTCTTTCTTTTTCTCCCTCTTTGATTTTTACTTCAATTTTAATTGTATCACCTACATGAAATTCTGGTAAATCAGTTCTGATTTGTTCTGCTTCGATTGCTCTTATAATATCTAACATCGTGCATTCCCTCCTTATATAATTTAATTGACGTTCATAACTACTGACTGCAATCAGAGGACCGCCCGTACTAGCACAACTTACATAATAACATATGCAAATGTTATTTTCAACAAAATAATTATTCGTGGTTGTTTAAAAGTTTTTTATCTTCTTTAGACAATTCGATTTTTTTGAACAAATCTGGTCTTAATTTTTTAGTTAAAATAAGAGATTGCTCGCGTCTCCACTTTCTTATGTTTTCATGATGACCAGAAAGCAAAATTTCAGGTACGCTTTTCCCTCTAAAACATTCAGGTCTAGTATATTGAGGGTATTCTAATGCGCCATTGTAGAATGATTCTTCTTCATAACTTGCTTCTTCAGCTAGTACCCCTGGAACTAATCTAGATATGCTATCGACAATAGGAATACATGCCATTTCTCCACCAGTTAGAACAAAATCCCCTAAAGATATTTCAAGATCTATGTATTCATATACCCTTTCATCAATACCCTCATAGTGGCCACACACAAATATCAAATTTTTTTCTTTGGCTAAATTTTTTGCTATTTCTTGATCATATTTTTTACCACGTGGCCCTAAAAAAACAACCTTTCCTGGATTTATCTTTTTAATACTGTCTATAGCTTCAAATAATGGCTCTACAGTCATAAGCATTCCCTGCCCACCACCATAGGTATAATCGTCGGTCTTATTATGCTTATTCTTGCTATAGTCCCTAATATTATGTGTATTTATACTTAATATTTCATTACGTCTTGCTCTTCCGATAATACTGTATTCAAATATATCAAACATTTCAGGAAACAAAGTCAATATATCTATGTTTAGCTCCATGTTTCCACCGGTTTGATTATAATTAATTTATTTTCCATATCCATTTTTACAATAACAGATTTTAGTGCTGGAACAAGAACATCCTCTTTCCCATCCTCTTTTACCCAATAAACATCATTACTTCCTGTAACTATTACATCAAATACGTTTCCTATTTCGTTATCGTTCTCATCTATCACTTTAGAGCCAATGATATCTGCCACAAAATATCTGTCATTTTCTAGTTTTACTGCATTATCTCTCTTTATTTCAATATATTTATCTCTAAATTTATAAGCATCTTCTGGGGTTTCAATTCCTTCTATTTTTAAAATAATCTTATCCGGTTGAAGTTTGCACCAAGATACTTTTCTTTCAATTCCATCTATATAAACAGTATCGAGTTTTCTAAATCTTCTAGTATCATCAGTTAAAGGATAAACTTTTACTTCACCTTTTATTCCATGTGTGTTTATAATCTGACCAACTGCAAGAAATTCTTTCATATAATTTCACCTCGTTATAAAATAAAGAGCTAGGCTAGCCTAACTCTTATACAATCTCTACAACAACTCTTTTATTTTCTTTAACAGCTGCTGCTTTAATAACAGTTCTGATAGCCTTAGCTATCCTTCCCTGTTTACCAATAACTTTGCCCATATCCTCTGATGCAACCCTTAATTCAAGAATTACAGAAGCCTCACCAGGTATTTCATTTACTGTTACCATTTCTGGGTTATCAACTAATGCTTTAACAATTATTTCTAATAGTTGTTTTATGATAAACACCCCCAGTAATTATTTAGCTATTCCACTTTTAAGGAAAAGCTTTTTAACTGTATCTGTTGGTTGTGCTCCGTTTTTCATCCATTTTTCTGCTTTTTCAGCATCAACCTTTACTGTTAAAGGATTTGTAAGTGGATTATAGTATCCAATTTCTTCGATAAATCTTCCGTCTCTAGGACATCTTGAATCTGCAACAACGATTCTATAAAATGGAGCTTTTTTAGCACCCATTCTTTTTAGTCTTATCTTAACTGCCATGTAAATCACCTCCTTCAAAGTATATTATTAAAATTTAAAACGGGAATTTGCCCATCATGCCCTTCTTAGACATATTTTGCATGCTTTTCATGTTCTTTTTAAGCATATCCATCATTTTAATAAGCTTGTTTATATCTTGCACCGATGTTCCTGAACCTAAAGCAATTCTCTTTTTTCTTGAAGAAGAGGAGCTTATAAGTTGAGGGTTTCTTCGTTCTTTTAAGGTCATGGAATAAATCATAGATTCTGTTTTTTTACTTTCCTTATCAACCTGACTTAAATCAGCACCTTCAAGCATTTTGCCTGCACCACCTGGAACCATCTCTAATAATTTCCCAATTGGTCCCATCTTTTTCATCTGCTTCATCATGTTTAAATAATCTTCAAAATTCAAACCTTGATTCATCATTTTCTCGCCAAGTGCTTTTGCTTCATCTTCATCTATAGCTCCTTGAGCTTTCTCAATCAAACTTAGAACATCACCCATACCAAGAATTCTTGATGCCATTCTATCTGGATGAAAAACCTCAAGGTCATTCATTTTTTCGCCCATACCTGCAAACTTTATTGATTTTCCAGTCATAGCTCTAATTGAAAGTGCTGCTCCACCCCTTGTATCACCATCAAGCTTTGTTAGTATTACACCTGTTATATCAAGAGCGGCATTAAAGGTTTCCGCTACATTTACAGCATCCTGTCCAGTCATGGAGTCAACCACTAACAAAATTTCGCTGGGATTTAAATTTTCTTTTATATTTTTAAGTTCATCCATCAATTCTTCATCTATGTGAAGTCTTCCTGCAGTATCGATTATAACTACATTGCAATCGTTGTTCTTAGCATAGTCAACAGCTGCTTTTGAGATTTCTACTGGATTTACCTTGTCGCCCATTGAGAACACAGGTACATCAATGGACTTACCTACAACGGTTAATTGTTTTATAGCCGCTGGTCTGTAAACATCACAAGCTACAAGTAGTGGTTTTTTGTTTTTCTTTTTAAGTGCTAACGCAAGTTTTCCACACATTGTTGTTTTACCAGCACCTTGTAGTCCTGCAAGCATTATAACTGTAGTTCCGGTATCGCTATAATTTATTTTACTTTCAGATGTACCCATTAATTCAGTTAACTCTTCATTAACTATTTTCACAACCATCTGACCTGGAGTCAAACTTTTCATAACTCCTTCTCCAAGACATTTTTCACTGGTTTTTTTAATAAAATCCTTAACTATTTTGAAATTTACATCCGCTTCTAAAAGGGCTCTTTTTACTTCCCTCATAGCATCTTTTATGTCATTTTCCGAGAGTTTCCCTTTGCCTCTAAGCTTTTTTAAAGTTTCCTGAAGCTTAGATGTTAATCCTTCAAAAGCCATGATAAACCTCCTATACAACTAAGTAATATTATAATTTTTCTATATCATTCATTATATTGTCTATAATATTTAATTCACTTTGTGATGATATTATTTTTTTTAGCTCCCCTAGTTTATCTTTAATACTTATTTTAGTTTCTAAGGTGAGGTTTTCCTTCTCCATTAATTTAAGCTTGCTATCATATTGTAACAATGATTTTTGACATTTATTTATTATGTCAAAGGTTGCCTGCCTGCTTATATTATTTATTTCTGATATTTCTGCTAAAGATAAATCCTCATTAAAGTATAAATCCATAGTATTTTGTTGCTTGTCAGTTAATAATTTACCATATAAATCTAAAAGTAAAGATATTTGAACTCTATTATCCACTTCTGTCACCAACTCACAGACATATAATATCAAAAAATAGTGATAGTGTCAAGTAGTTTTACTTAACACCTTAATTTTTTTATAAACTCCTTAAAATAATGCTTCAACAAACTCATGTGAATCAAACTCTTGAAGATCATCTATTTGTTCTCCAACGCCAATAAGTTCTACAGGTATATTTAGAGCGTGCTTTATTGAAATAACAACGCCACCCTTAGCTGTACCATCTAATTTTGTAAGAATAATTCCATCTATTTTACATACTTCCATAAACTGTTTTGCTTGAATCACAGCATTTTGTCCTGTAGTTGCATCCAAAACTAAAAACGTTTTTCTAGAAGATTCAGCAAATTCTCTGTCTATTACTCGATTTATCTTCTCAAGTTCATTCATTAGATTCTTTTTATTATGGAGTCTTCCTGCTGTATCACATATAAGTACATCCGCTTTTCTTGCTTTAGCAGCTTGAATTGCATCAAACACAACTGCTGCTGGATCTGATCCTTCTTGGTGCTTTATAAGCTTAACACCAGCTCTTTGTGTCCAAACCTCAAGTTGGTCAATAGCAGCAGCTCTAAATGTATCCGCAGCAGCAATAACCACATTGTAGTCTTTATTTTTTAATTTTGCCGCAATTTTACCAATAGATGTGGTTTTCCCAACCCCATTAACTCCAATAACCAATATGGTTTCGGGAATTGACTTAGGGACTAATGTTCCTTTTTCATCACCTAAAATATCTACTATTACACGTTTTAAAACACCCTTTACTTCATTTGGATCCTTTATTTTTTCTTCTCTTATTTTAACTTTTAATTTATCTATGATATATATGGATGTTTCAACCCCAATATCAGCTGTAATAAGTATTTCTTCTAATTCATCATACATATCCTCATCAATTGACACAGTACCATTTAATATTTCTGTGATTCTGTCCGTAAAATTGGTTTTTGTTTTTGAAAGACCAGTTTTTAATTTATCAAAAAAACCACCAAACATTTTTTTCCCCCTAGCATATAATTATTATAATTTTAAACTACTTCACTTGTTAAGTCTACAGATACAATTTTTGAGATTCCTTTTTCTTCCATGGTTATTCCGTAAAGAACGTCACTTGCTTCCATTGTTCCCTTTCTGTGAGTTATTACTATAAACTGTATATTCTCAGAGAACTTTTTAAGAAATTCTGCGTATCTAGTTACATTAGCATCATCAAGTGCTGCTTCAATTTCATCTAATATGCAAAATGGTGTAGGTTTCATCTTTAATATTGCAAAAAGTAATGCAATGGCAGAAAGACCTTTCTCCCCACCAGACATAAGACTTATATTTTGCAATTTTTTTCCTGGTGGCTCTACATTAATTTCTATATTAGCAGATAATACATCTTCTCCTGAAAGTATTAAATCAGCACTTCCACCTTTAAATAGTTCTCTAAATGTTTGATTAAAATTTTCTCTTATCTTGGCAAAATTAGTAGTGAACATATTTCTCATTTCTGCAGTCATATCTGTGATCACGCTAACGATTTCTTCCTTGGAATTTACCAAATCATCCCTTTGATTACTCATAAATCCATATTTTTCACTTACCTCTTTATATTCCTCTACCGCAGATGTGTTTACATTACCTAATGCTGAAATATCTCTTTTACAATTTTCTATTATACTCTTTATTATACCGGAATCAATAATTTCCTTTTTATACTCAAATGCTTCTGCAAGCGTTAGGTTGTATTCAGTATTAAGCTTATCAATTAATGTACCATCTTCTGTCTCTATTTTAGTTAAACTTAACTCTTGTCTATGTTTTTCTTCCTCTTTGCTATTAATAATTAGGCTAAGTTCCTCAAGTTTGTCATTTGCAGCTAAATGTTTATTTTTAAGCTGAATTTTTTCAATGTGGCTATTTTCAAAGATTTTATCCATCTTGAATAAAAATTGTTTAATTTCACTTATTTTGCCTGAATTTTTGTTTATCTTTTCCATATAAATATTTGTATTGTTTTTTTCAGTATTAATTTCATTTGTTAACTGATTAATTTTAGTATATATATCTTCTAGCTCCTTAGAAAACCTCTGTGATTCTCTGATTTCACCTGTTAATATTTCATCAAATTTTGCTTTTTCCACTTTGGCAGAGGTTAACTTAGTATTAAACTCAACCATTTTTTCTGCATTGTTACTCAACTTTTTATCAAGTTCCTCAATCTTTATAGATAATTTTATTTCATTTTCAGTTAATTGTTCTACTTTACTTTCTTCATTTGTCAAATCCTTTGATGCCTCATAAAATTTGTTGTTAATAGCATCAACCTCATCCATGGAAACTTTGTAGTTATTATTAAGCTTTGCACTTTCAGATTTAAGTGCATTGATCCTACCCTCAATTCTAGTTATTTCTATATTTTCAGAATGAACTAAGTCCACTAAGTTTAAATTATCATCATGGAGTACCTTTAGTTTTGACATATGTTTTGTATTTTCAATCATAAGTTTATCTATATCAATTTTTAGTTTTTCAATTTTGCTTCTTAGCTCCTCAATCTCTCTTTTTCTCCCTATTATGTTTACGCTCTTGTTATATACACTTCCGCCACTTAAAGCTCCCCCTGCATTAACAACGTCTGCTTCTAGTGTTACTATTTTAAAACTAAAATTTGATTGTCTTGCGATTAAAAGAGCACTATTCATGTCTTCTGCAATTACTGTTCTTCCAAGGATATGTTCTATTGCCGGTGCAAAATGTTTATCATAGGATAAAAGATTGCTTGCAATTCCAACAAATCCATTAGTATCAATTATATTATTGTTCAGTACAAGGCTTCTATTTTTTAAGATATTTAATGGCAAAAAAGTAGCCCTACCTAATTTTTTTTGTTTTAAAAAACTTATAAGTTTTTTCGCTAAATTTTCATCCTCAGTAATTATATTTGAAATAGCGCCTCCAAGAGCTGTTTCTATAGCAAGCTCTAATCCTTTATTCACACTAATTATTTCACCTAACACATAACAATTTCCTTCAGCATTGGTTATTTGTTTGTTTTTTATATTAATCATCAAATTTTTAACAGATTTATTATAACCTTCATATTGGGCATCCAAATTTACTAACATATTTCTATTGGCTTCCAACTTATTTAGCTCAGCATTTTTGATTTTAAGCTGTTCACCATTTATATTAAAAATTTTATTAATTTTAATAGTTTCCTTGTTATTCTCCGTAAGACTATTTTGATATGTACTAATCTTATCTTTTATACTATGTATTTCTTTTTCCAAATCAGTTTTAGTATTTTCATTTATCTTAATGGCATTTAAATAACTATCACAGGATTCTTTAATTTGTGCAATATTTAATTCATGATTTTCAATATCCTTTTTAACAAGAATCATAAAATTTTTAGCATCAGAGATTGCTCCTAATGTATCAAATTGCTGATTTTTACAATTATTAAGAACTTCCTTTTCCTTTGCTTTTTCAGTTTCTGAACTTTTCATATTACTAACCATATTCTGAATATACTCATTAATTTCTTTTAATTTACCTTTAAGCTTCTCAAGCTGAAGCTCATTTTCTTCTTTGTCATTTAAAAGTTTAGTTCTTTTTTCATTAATTTCTTCCAGTTCCCTTTTAGCTTTAGCAACTAATCTTGCAGAATTTTGGATTTTTTCTTTCATTAATCCATTATCACCTATAATACTTTGGTGTTCTGATTTATTTTCATAGTATTGTTTCTTCTGCTTTTCATAGGCCTCTTCTAACTTATTTAGTGATTCATTAAAACTCCTTAGATTTTCAGCATCTTTATTCTTTTGATTAAGAAGTTCTTGTATTTCAGTATTTAGACTTTCAATAGCCTTCAAAATTATATTGATTTTTTTCTTATAGCTTTCAGATGAATTAACAATAAGATTTATCTCGTTTTCTTTTAATTTAGATGAAAGTTCTATAAATTTCTTTGCTTTTTCACTTTCACTTTTTAATGGTTCAAGTCTCTCTTCATATGTACCAATAATATCATTTATTCTAGTAAGATTTTCTTCTGTATTTTGCAGTTTTTTTTCTGCATCTTCTTTTCTTGTCTTGAATTTAACTATTCCAGCTGCCTCTTCCAATAGTCCTCTTCGTTCTTCTGGTCTACCACTGAGTACTGCCTCTATCTTACCTTGACCAATAATTGAATACCCTTCCTTACCAATACCGGTATCCATAAACATTTCTTGTACATCCTTCAATCTACATCTAGTATTGTTTATGTAATATTCGCTTTCACCTGAACGATATAATCTTCTTCCAATGGTTACGTCATTATATTCCATTGGAATTGAACCATCATAATTATCTAATGTAAGCATTACCTGAGCGAGTCCAACGGGCTTTCTAAACTGAGTACCTGCAAAAATTACATCTTCCATTTTACCGCCTCTAAGACTCTTAACGCTTTGCTCACCTAGCACCCATTTTACAGCATCAGAAATATTACTCTTTCCGCTTCCATTAGGCCCTACTACTGCTGTAATTCCCTTTTTAAAATCCAACTTTGTTTTATCTGCAAATGATTTAAATCCTCGAATTTCTATTGCCTTTAAAAACATAAGAACACTCTCCCACTTATATATTCGCTAGCATCTGTAATACTCCCACTTATACAAGTGGTGGAATATTTTGTATTAATTTGATATTATATGTTTATAAACGCCATAACCGTAGTTATTATAAATATGAATGTTATAAGAACTATAACAACTCTTAAGAATTTTTTTCTACTCTCATTTTTCATTTTACCCTCCTTAAACATCTTTTCATTAATCCTTAATTTTTGAGAATAAAGAGGATGTACCAAAATCAGAAAATTGCTGGACAATCTCTCAATACTTTGATGCAACCTCTTTTATCATTAGGTATGTATTCTACATTTATTGTTTATTTCCTCTTTTGTATTTTTGTACCAAAAACTCCTGCATTGACAAAAGTATTTTATCATCACCTAGTTTAATTACTAAATGTTCCCTATCAATTGAGTTATTCTGGACAACGTTAAAATCACAATTCTTATGATCTTCTTTCAATTTATTAAAAAAGTATTTTTTATTAGCGTACAATTTCGATACCTCTTTACTGTTAATTTCTAGTTCAACATGCTCACGGTAATCATTGGGTATGTTTTCATGTATAAAATCCCTATACATACTTCCTATAACTAATTCATTGAAAGCTGGATGAAAAGGACCTGCAACCAATTCTTTCCCTATATTTATTTCATCAGTAGGTTGAAGTCCTACTCGTATAACTTTTATATTTTCAGCTTGAAGTCTTCCAACCAACTCTTTACTTATATTTATGGCCTTATCCAAGCTATAAGGCTTATATGTGCCTTTTAAATACATTTGTTCCATAGGTGTGTTCTTTATCACTAGCGAAGGGTAAATTCGGCATATATCAGGTTTAATCTCAATAACCTTACTAACAGTCATCATATCCTTTTTATAGTCATCACCTGGAAGTCCAGGCATAATTTGATGCCCTAGGGTAAACCCATATTGTTTTATCTTTTCTGAAGCATCATATACATCCTTTGCAGTGTGACCTCTACCCGCCATGATTAACACCTTATCACTTAATGATTGAACACCAAGCTCTATTATATCTACACTAAACCTTTTTAAATTATTTAATATATTATCGTCTATATAATCTGGTCTTGTGGAAAGTCTTATAAATTTAATTTTACCTAAGTCCTTGTATCTTTTAGCAACAGTAAGTAATTCATTTTGTTTTTCTATATTTATTGCAGTAAAGGTTCCTCCAAAAAATGAAACTTCGATTGTAGCATTTGTATTTCCTATAGTCTTCAAATAATTATCTACTGTATTTTTTACAAAATCAGCATCCACATTGTTTTCACTACCAGTGATAGCATTTTGATTACAAAACACGCAATTGTGTGGACATCCTTCGTGAGGTACAAATATTGGTATAATATAATGCTGCTTACTCATAAATATCATCCATTTTCATAAGCGATGTTTGCGCTGCATCCTGCTCAGCCTCTTTTTTACTATATCCACTTCCCGTTCCATGAATCTCTCCATGATAGATAACTGAAATATAAAATTTCCTTCTGTGAGGTGGTCCTTCAAATTTAATCAAATTATATTGTATATCCACTTCTCCTTTTTTCTGAAGAACTTCTTGAAGTTTTGTTTTATAATCTAGTATAATTTGATTTTTCATTGCACTTTCTATTATGTCACTGAAATTTCTTAATATGAATTCTTTGGAATTTTCAATCCCCTTATCAAGATATATTGCAGCTATTATTGCCTCAACACAATCTGACAATATAGAAACTCTAGTTCTTCCTCCAGTCATCTCTTCCCCATTGCTCATTAAAATATAATTACCAAGTTCCCATTGTTTTGCTATTTTAAACAATGAATTTTCACAAACTATGAGAGATCTTTTTTTTGATAGTTCTCCTTCTGACTTATCTTCATAATTTAAAAATAAATATTCTGAAATTACAATTTGAAGAACTGCATCACCCAAAAATTCTAATCTTTCATTGTATTTCACATTTTTCTTCTGATTTGCATAAGAGCTATGTGTAATGGCTGTTATAAGCAATTGCTTGTTTTCAAAATTTACTGTTAGTTTTTTTTGTAATTCATCTAGACAATCATTGTTCATAGTTTGGTCTGCATCTCCTTAAAAGCTTATTTTTCAACCTGCATGTGGTACAAATTCAAAAATAAACTTTTTCAAATTTTTTTAAAATACAAAGTCCCGTATAAACGGGACTTATAGTTATTCTTCTGTATGAGCCTTTATGTAATTTACTACATCTCCTACAGTTGCTACTTTTTCAGCATCCTCGTCTGGAAATTCAATATCAAATTCCTCTTCTAATGCCATTATTAGCTCCACTATATCAAGTGAATCAGCACCTAAATCGTCAACGAATGAAGATTCCATTGCTATTTCACTAGCATCTAAACCTAACTGTTCTGCAATTATGCCTTTGATTTTATCAAACATGTAAATTCACCTCCTAAACTCTATATAGATAATATTACATATAAACACTATCGTCAATATTAATATTATTATTTTTTGTTAATATATTAAACTATAAATACTTAATTTATGATTTTAGTTCCATATAACTCCAAATAAAAATTCATTATTCTAGATTATCTGATGATTTAATTAGTTCATTTACTTTTAAAAGTTCAGAGGAAATTTTGTCAATGATTTTAGAATCATAACAATCAATTGTCTGCTTTATGGCATTTTTAAATGCTTTCGTGTTTGAGCTACCATGAGCTTTAATAACTATTCCTTTTGCTCCTAAAAATGCTGAACCACCTATTTCTGTATAATCAAATTTTTTCACAAGACCTTTCAAAGTTGGCTTTAAAAGTATCCCTGCAATTTTCCCTCTTGTAGAAGACATTATGCCATTTTTTAGCATTTTAAAAATGTTTGTTGCAACTCCTTCATACATTTTTAATAATGTATTTCCAATAAAGCCGTCACACACAAGTATATTTACAGTTCCATCAGAAACATTTCTCGCCTCAATATTTCCTACAAAGTTAAAATCAGATTCTCTTAATAGTTTATATGCTTTTTTTGTTAAATCATTACCTTTTTCTTCTTCTTCACCAATATTCACTAGACCAATGCTTGGCTCTTTCACGCCTAGAATGCTTTCAAAATAGATTTTACCCATAAGTGCAAATTGTAATAGGTACTGTGGTTTACAATCAACGTTTGCACCAGCATCAATAATCATAAAAGATGCATCTCGCCCAGGCATTAAAGGTGCTAATGCCACTCTTTCTATGCCTTTAATTCTTCCCACTATGAGTGTTGCACCTACCATAATGGCGCCTGTATTTCCTGCTGAAATTATACCTTGTGCCTTATTTTCTTTAACTAACCTAAGTGCTTTACTAAGGCTTGAATCCTTTTTCTTTTTAATTACTGTTGGATGTTCACTGTTTTCTATTACTTCTGTAGCATTTTCTATTTGTATCTTGCTCTTGTTATAACTATATTTTTCAAGTTCAGCTTTTATAATATTCTCTGGTCCTGTAATTATTATATCCACATCGAAGTCATTAACCGCCTCAGCACAAGCCTCTACTACGGCACTTGGCGCATTATCCCCACCCATTCCATCTACTGCAATAATCATTTTATCACACCCTTCCAATAAAGCAAATCTTACACCCACATGGGAGTTAAGCCACATTAGTAGTATTAGCTTAACTAATGCATTGCATCCTTACCGTACACTTGTTAAAGCGAATTCTCAGGTATGCTATAGGATGTATAAAACCATTTTACATTAATAAATGGAACCAGTAAACAATTATTATGTATTTGTAAAAAAGAAGAAAGTCTTAAGACTTTCTTCTTTTTTATTTTGCTGCTATAGCAATTACTTCTCTGCCCTTGTAATACCCACAGATTTTACAAACTCTATGTGAAAGTTTCATCTCGTGACAATTTGGACACTCAACCATTCCTGGTAAGCTTAATTTGAAAGTCTGTGCTCTTCTTGAATCTCTTCTACCTTTTGAAAACTTTCTTGCTGGATTTCCCACATTAACACCTCCTTAGTTGTTTGAAAACAAGTTTTTTAGCTTTGCAAATCTAGGATCATAATTTGAATTTTCACAGTCACAACTGCTAAGATTTAAATTTTCACCACAAACAGTGCATAAGCCTTTACAATCATCTTTACACAACCTTTGAATAGGAAGTGACATAACTATATTGTTTTCAACGATTTTTGTTAGATTAAAATCATCATTATCTATAAAGATGAGGTCTTCATCTTTACTATCAGGATCATTAGTTAGCTCTTCATGAAATTCAATATCTAAATCATAGTTAAAATTCTGAAGACATCTAGAACATGAAAGCACTATTTTACCTTTAATAAAGCCATCAAGAGATATAGTTTCCTCAATCTTATTTATGACTCCTTCAACCTTTATTGGATCTAATACATCAATAGTTTCATAACTATCAACGATATTCTTAGATTCCAACACAACATTAATTTCTTTTTTTGAAATGTTTTTACGTATTAAATCAGAAATATTTATAATCATAACTAAAAGCTCTGAAAAAACAAACTTTTCCTCATACGAACAAAATTCGTACATTATGCTAAAAAGTGCACAGCTCGAGCCAGAGCCTACTATTCCCTCCTCAATAAAGATCTACTTACTAATTAATTCCTGCATGAAAATAACACACTAATTATATAAACCAAACGCTAAATTGTCAAGTCTAATTTAATTTAGTTACAATATCATTAGTATCACGTGCAATCATAAGCTCTTCATCTGTTGGAATTACTAAAACTTTTATCTTAGAATCTGTAGCACTAATATCTGCTTCTATGCCAACTGCATTGTTATTTTTTTCTTGATCGATTTTTATTCCAAGGTAATCCATATCTTCACAAATACCATTTCTATTTTCAAATGAATTTTCTCCAATACCACCTGTGAATACAATAGCATCAATTCCATTCATAGAAGCAATATATGATCCTATATATTGTTTTATCCTGTAGTGGAACACATTAAGTGCAAGCATTGCCCTTTCATCATGTTCATAAAATCCAGCTTTTTTTACATCTCTCATATCGCTACTCTTACCATAAAGTCCGTAAATTCCAGATTTTTTGTTTAATAGAGTATCAACTTCTTCAGTACTCATTTTTAGATCTTTTATTAAAAATGTTACTATTGCTGGATCAATATCGCCACTACGTGTGCCCATAGCAATACCTGCAAGAGGTGTAAAACCCATGCTTGTATCGATAGAAACGCCGTACTTAATTGCGGCTAAACTTGCTCCATTTCCAAGATGACAAGTGATTATCTTTAGAGAATCTAAATCCTTATTAAGAAATTCTGCAGTAGCTTTTGAAACGTACTTATGAGAAGTACCATGGAAACCATACTTTCTGATTCCATGTTCTTTGTATAAATCATATGGTAATGGATACATATACGCATAATCAGGCAACGTCTGATGGAACGCTGTATCAAACACTGCTACCATTGGAATACTTGGCATTAACTCTTTACATGCCTCAATACCTATGATATTAGGAGGATTATGCAGTGGTGCTAGCTTAATGCAATCTTCAATAGACTTCATAACATTTTCGTCTATTAATACAGATTCTGCATATTTTTCTCCGCCATGAACTACTCTATGTCCAACAGCTGATATTTCTGACATTGATTTTATAACACCATGTTCTTTATCCACTAAAGCATCTAAAACTAATTTTATTGCTTTTGTATGGTCTTTAAGTGGTTCTTCTATTATGTATTTTTTACCATTAACTTTATGAGTTAACATTGATCCTTCTATTCCTATTCTGTCAACTAGACCCTTAGCAAGAACTTTTTCATCTTCCATATCCATAAGTTGATATTTTACCGAAGAACTTCCACAATTAATTACTAAAATTTTCATTTACTAACCTCCTAGTAGTTTATATTGGTGGTCAAATTAATTATTCATTAATTTGACCACCAATAATTATATTCCTTTTTGTGCTTGAACTGCAGTCATTGCAACCACATTCACTATATCATCTGGTTTACAACCTCTTGATAAATCATTTATAGGTTTAGCAAAACCTTGACATATTGGTCCAATAGCTTCTGCTTTTGCAAATCGTTGAACTAACTTATACCCTATGTTTCCTGTTTGTAAATCTGGGAACACTAATACATTAGCTTTTCCAGCAACATTACTTCCAGGAGCTTTTAGCTGTGCAACTTCTTCTTCAATTGCAGCATCTAATTGAAGTTCTCCGTCTATATCCAAATCACTCCTTAAAGCCTTAGCAATTTCAGTAGCTTTCTTAACTTTCTCAACAAGCTCGCCACTAGCACTACCCATTGTTGAGAATGAAAGCATTGCTACTTTAGGTTCAAGATTACATAATTTTTTAGCAGTTTCTGCTGTTGTAATTGCAATTGAAGCTAGTTCTTCAGCGGTGGGATTTGGATTTACTGCACAATCTGCAAACAACAATAATCCACTTTCTCCATATTTACAATCTGGTACCATCATAACAAAAAAACCTGATACATTAGTTGCACCTGGTGCAGTTTTAATTATTTGTAGTCCTGGTCTTAATAAATCCCCAGTTGTATGAATTGCACCTGAAACCATTCCATCTGCATATCCCATTTTTACGCACATTGTTCCAAAGTATATAGGATCTCTTACCATTTTATTTGCTTTTTCAATGGTCATTCCTTTATGCTTTCTAAGTTCGTAAAATTCTTTTGCAAATCCTTCTGTTAATTCTGATTCTTCAGGATCAAGTATTTCTGCTCCTTGAACATTTACACAAAGATACTTAGCATTTTCAGCAATTCTTTTCTTATTACCTATAAGTAAAATATCTGCCAACCCATTTTTTAAAATTTTGTCACATGCAATTAAGTTTCTTCTTTCTTCTCCCTCAGCTAATACAACCTTTTTCTTATCGTTCTTAGCCATTTCCCAAAAATTTTTCATTAAGTCCATTTTTAATTTTCTCCCTTCTCAAACGCAAAAAATAGATATAAATATAATCATAAGTAGCTATAATATATTAACTCTATAAATATACACATTTATTTTACTGCTTTTTAATGAAAAAAGAAAGTAAACATTAATTCTATATATTCTAATATTTCAAACAATTTGCTTTTGTGCTCATATATAATAAATATAAATCCAATCCATACTTATTTTAATAATCCTAAATATATATTGTATTTTGCAAAATTTAAGGTCATAATGTATGTGTAAACTTGCCATAATATAGTGTCCTTTTTAAGTAAATAATATATATTGATGCAAAACTCCTAGCACTAAAATAATAATTTATATTCTTGTTTTAGTGCTAAATGAATAACTAAGTAGGTGATAACATGAATATTTCCGCAATAATATCAGAATACAACCCTATACACAACGGACATATTTATCATATAAACAACACAATAAAAAAAGTAAAATCAGATGGACTTATATGTGTTATGAGTGGGAATTTTGTTCAACGAGGTGAACCTAGTATAATTGACAAATGGAATCGAGCCAAAATGGCACTCTTAAATGGCATAGATTTGGTGTTAGAGCTTCCTGCCATTTATGCAGTTTCTTCGGCAGAATTTTTTGCCTTTGGTGCTGTTAGTCTTTTAAATAATTTAAATGTAGTCAGCAATCTAAGTTTTGGAAGTGAAGATGGAGACATAAAATCTTTATACAGGTTAGCAAAATTTTTAACGGATGAAACTGACGATTACAAAACCCTTTTAAAATCTTATATAAATTTAGGCTTACCATATTATGTTGCTAGAAACAAAGCTGTTCATGAATTATTGGGTGAAAATGTGGATGATCTATTAAAAAGCTCAAACAACATTTTAGGCATTGAATATTGTAAAAGTATTATAAAATTAAATAGTTCAATTACCCCTATTACAGTTAAAAGAGCTGGTGATAAGTACAATGATGAAGATATAACGTCAACTCTACCAAGCGCCTCCGCACTGAGAAAATATCTCATGGAAAACAGCAATTTACACGTACTAAGTAAATTTATGCCTGATTCAGCTTACAAAAGTTTATTACAAATGTCTACTAATAATTATGATTTTGCTTATAAAGAAAAAATGTTTAAATACTTAAAATATAAGTGTCTTTCTTCCATAAATAATATTGATAACATACCAGATGCTAATGAAGGTCTACATAATAAAATATTTAATTCTATAACTTCTTCTAATAGTCTTGACGAACTTATAATTAAAACTAAAAGTAAGCGATATTCATATACTCGAATTAGTAGAATTATGTGTCAATATTTTATTGGTTTTGAAAATTATAATACTGCTGCATTAAGAAATGATACATGTCCATATGCACGTGTACTAGGATTTAACGATAAAGGCAGGGAAATCCTAAAATTAATAAAAATCAATTCATCCATACCCATTTATTCAAAACTCCCTAAAAAGCAACTTCTAGACGACTGTCTTAAACTGGATATTCAAGCTAGCAATGCATATAGTATGATTAATAAAAATGTGAAACCTATGTGGGATTATTTAATAAGCCCCCTATACCTTAAAACCAAATAATAAGTTAAAGGTTGCCAGTTATAAAAACTTTATTACCTCCTAAATAGTATATTTATGAATATTAAAAATATAAATTTATTATATACTGAAAGGAGATGCTCTGGTTTTGATTATTATTTATTATATTGCATTTGTTATTATTCTGATTATTATATTACACTGGGTAAGTCGGTTTTTTAGGGGAAACAAGTTAAATTTATTTATAACAATAATGTGTTCCCTAATTATTGTTACACTAATTTTAAATCCACAAAGCTGCATAAGCAGTTCCTTGCAAGGAGCACAACTTTTCGTGTACAAGGTTTTTCCAACTATGTTTCCTTTTGTTATTTTAACAAATATTATAATTGATTACGATGGAGTTTATATTTACGCAAAAACATTTGGAATAATGTTATGCAAAATCCTTAGGCTACCAAAAAAATCTAGTATTGTCCTAATTATAAGTATTTTATGCGGATATCCGCTTGGTGCAAAGTACTGTTGTGATTTATATGAGAAGAAAGAGATTGATTTTAATACTGCAGAAAGGTTACTTAACGTAGCAACAAATTGTAGTCCATTGTTTATTGTAGGAACCATAGGTAGTTCAATGCTTAATTCTAAATTATATGGGTATTTATTGCTTATTTCTGGCTATGTATCTTGTTTTGTTATGAGTATACTTCTACCATCAAAAAACATATCAGAAAAAGTGGTCTACAATAATCATCATGATATGAAAATCATCAATTTAGGCCAGTCACTAAAAGGAAGTGTTGAAAATTCAATTTACTCCTGCTCATTAGTTGCAGGATTTATTGTAGTGTTTTCAGTTTTATTAGGACAGATAAAAAATACTTTATTATTTACAACAATAAATCAAAATAATGTGTTTGGGTCTATACTACTTGGAATGATTGAAATGACAAATGGTTGTAGCATTGTTAATATTTTAAAGGTCGATACCTTGATAAAATTGATGTTATTCAGTTTTTTCACCTCTTTTGGTGGATTATGCGTTATGTCACAGGTTTACGCCTTTACCTATAAATATAAATTTAGTATGCTTAAATATTTAGGTAGAAAATTACTTCAAGGAATAATTTCAGCTGTTTCTACCTTTATGCTATATGTGTTTTTTAGTCACTATAGCCTTGTAACTATAAATAGCAATCATTTAGTATCTTCAGAATTTAATTTAAACTTATTGATATTACTATTCATTTGTCCCTTCATAATGTACAAATTAATAAAACTTATTAAATCTTTTTAAGTTCCTTAGTATTCTCTTTAATAGCAATTCCCACATCACATACTCTTTTTTGATAACCTTGTAAAAATTTATCCATTTCATTTTTAACATTACTTAGCATAATCTGACTACTTTCTTTTACTTCCCTGTCAAGATCCGCAAGTACCTCAGATGCATATTCTCTTGAACCAATTTGAATCTCTCTTGAAGCTTTTTGTGCATCTGAAATTATCTTATCTGCCTGTTTTTTTGCCTCTTTAGATATATCATGACTTTGTATGTCCTTCATAATCTGCTCAACATTTTTTTGTCTTATCTTTTCAGCTTCCTTGAGAGCATCACTTATTATTTTGTCCTTCTCATTAAGTACCCATTGAGCCTTTTTTAATTCATCAGGAAGTTGAGACATTATATCATCTAATGTTTTTATGATTTCCTTTTTATTTACAAGTATTTTTCCCGTAATAGGTACCTTAGAAGAAGTGTCCACAATCTCCTCTAAATATTCTAAAAGTTTAATAACATTCATTCTAATCTCTCCTTATTTAAAGGTTTTTGATTTTTTAACTATATCCTTAATAATTTCTTCTGGTACTAAACCTTTAATACACCCACCAAAAATTGCTACTTGTTTTACAGAAGATGAACTTAAATAGGAATATTCGGCTCTTGTCATCATAAAAAAGGTTTCTACATTGGGATCTAACTTATTATTCATAAGTGCCATTTGAAATTCATATTCAAAATCTGACATGGCCCTTAACCCTTTAATTATTATCTGTGAGTTTTCCTTTTTCATAAAGTTTACAAGTAACCCACTATAACTTTTAACCTTTACGTTTTTAAACCCTTTTACAACTCTTTTTATTAGCTCAACCCGTTCTTCTATAGAAAACATGCCCTTCTTTTCTGGATTTACTAGTACTAGCACAATAACTTCATCAAATGTCTTAGCTGCCCTAGTTATTATATCTAAATGACCATTTGTGATTGGATCAAAACTCCCAGGATATATTGACGTTCTCATTTTAGTTCTCCTTACTCCTGTAAACACAAACAGTGGTATTTCCATATTTTCTGCTTTTAGTTAACATTATTTTTTCGTTACCTTGATAAATCTCTTCTACAGAATCGATTTTTGTCACAATTAGTCCCTGTTTTTCAAGCAAATTATTAGTTGCGATAAATTCTATTGCCTGCGGAATCATATTTTTTCTATATGGAGGATCTATAAATATCAAATTAAATATTATTTCTCTTTTATTCACATCTTCTAATGCCTTGTATGAATCCATATTAAGACACTCACATTTATCACTAAAACCTAAATTTTCAACATTTTTTTTAAGTAGTGGAAATGTCTCCGGGCTCTTGTCAACAAGATAACATTTTTTAGCACCACGGCTTACTGCTTCGAGTCCAAGACTTCCAGTCCCTGCAAATACATCTAGTACAGTTGAATATGGCACTGTTGCCTGTATTATACTAAACATTGCTTCCTTTACTCTATCTAAAGTAGGTCTTGTAGTTGCTACTCCATCATCTGGTGATAATAACTTTTTACCCTTGGCAATACCTGCAATTATTCTCATGTTTTTTCTCCTTTTGCCTAATACTTCCCTAATACTTCCCTAATATTGTAGCATAGACTTATAATTTATACAAAACTTTTTAATATTTTCTCATTTTCTCTTAACATTAGTTAAAACATATATATTTTGAACTAATTTCTATTTTGGCTAAAATGTGATTTTTAATGTTAATATCTTTATTTTCATTGCTGGATATTAGGATTCTGGCCTCTTTATTTGCCTCTTTTAATATAGCTGAATCCTCTATGACATCTGACAAAATAAGACCATTATCTCCATGTTGCATAAACCCAAATATTTCTCCGCTACCACGAATTTTTAAATCCTCTTCTGCAATATAAAACCCGTCATTACTCTTCTCCATTACTTCTAATCTATGTTTTACAGTCTTACTTTTTGCCTCTGCAATTAAAAAGCAGTAGGATTTATGTTCCCCTCTGCCAACTCTTCCACGAAGCTGATGCAATTGTGATAGACCAAACCTCTCAGCATTCTCTATTATCATAACTGTTGCATTAGGTACATTTACCCCAACTTCAACTACTGTTGTTGAAACTAGCACATTTATTTCACCCTTTTTGAATCTATTCATAATATCGCTTTTTTCTTTACCCTTCATTTTCCCATATATCATTTCTACTCTAAAATCACTAAAATAATTTGTGCTTAATTCTTCAACCAGTTTGCTAACTGAATTTAACTGTAACTTTTCATTTTCTTCTACTAGTGGACAAACTACATATGCCTGCCTACCATTTTCTATCTCCTTAAGTGTAAATTTAAATACCTCATCACTAGCTTTAGCATTTATAAAACTGGTATCAACCTTTTTCCTTGTAGGTGGAAGTTCATCTATAACTGATATATCAAGGTCTCCGTATAGATATAATCCTAATGTTCTTGGAATTGGGGTAGCAGTCATAACAAGAATATCCACATTATTACCTTTATTAAATATCTTACTTCTTTGCATTACACCAAACCTATGTTGCTCATCGGTTATTACCATACCTAAATTTTTGAATTCAACATCATCTTCTAAAAGAGCATGAGTTCCAATAATAATATCTATATTTCCGTCCTTTAAATTGTCCTTTATCTTTTCTTTTTTCTTTGCAGTAACGCTACCAGTTAAAAGTTCTATATTAATATTGAATTTATCAAATAATTTTTTTGCCTCGTCAAAATGTTGATTTGCAAGTATTTCTGTAGGTGCTAGAAGTACCGCTTGATACCCATTTTTTACCACATTGAACATTGCTATAAACGCAACTATAGTTTTACCAGAACCTACATCCCCCTGTAAAAGCCGATTCATAGCAAAAGGCCTTTTTTCATCTATTAAAATTTCTCTAATTGATCTGTTTTGAGCCTCTGTAAGTTTATATGGTATCTTATCCTTCAGCATCGTGAGTTCTGGAGCTATTTTATATGCTATTCCTATTTTGCCTTTATTTATATAGTCCCTAAGCATAAGAACTTTTAAAGAATATGTAAACAGCTCTTGAAATTTAAGACGTCTTTTAGCTTCATTGAGTTCATCAACATTTCTAGGATTATGAATGCATCTTATAGCTTTATCTAAAGTATAAAAATTATTTTTATCTATCACCCATTCAGGTAAATTTTCTTCTATAACAATTTGATTTAGTACATTACCTATAAGTTTAATTAAATATGTATTCCTCAATGTTTCCTTTAAATTGTATATAGGGATAAGTTTATCTCCTACAATTGTTTTATCATTTAGTAATACTGGAGACTCTATACTTATCTCTCCATTAATTATGTTTACCTTACCCATAATCACATATTCATTATCAACTTTAAAATTTTTAAATATATATGGCATGTTGAACCAAGTTCCTCTAAATACATTATTACCATCAGTAAATAATAATTTTGTTATCATTTTTCCATTTTTACTTCTAAAACTGCCTTCATTTTTTATAAATCTGCATTGTACTATTAACTTTTCACCCTTATTAAACTCATTTACATTATTAGATAACAGAACTGACTCATAATCCCTTGGAAAATATAGTAGTAAATCAATAACTGAAAATATACTGCATTTTCTTAAAAGTTCTCGTGATTTTTCACCAACTCCTTTTATAATGCTAACATCACTATATATGTCCATATAATCACCCCACAAATTTATTTATGTGTATAAAGAATAAAAAAAGCCCTAAGGCTTTTTTTATTCAACTGAAACTATAAAATAATATAGTGGTTGTAGTCCATTGTTACACTGAACATCCATATCCGGATACTGACTTTCTATCTTTGAAACTAAATTTTTAACCTCTTCTTCACTAGAGCCTTCACCGTAGTATATTGATATAAGTTCACTGTCATCCTTAACCATATCTTTAATTATACCTTCACATACATCATATACGTTTTTGCCTACTTTACGTATTTTATTTTCAATTAACCCTAATATGTCGCCTGCATTTATTTTTTCCCCATCCATTTCAGTGTCTCTAACTGCATATGTCACAGAACCTGTTGCTACTTTAGAAAAAGCTTTTGTGATATTTTCAGTGTTTTCTTTAACCTGTATATTACTATTGAATTCTGTTAGACACGTAATTCCTTGGGGTATTGTCTTTGTAGGTATAACAATTACATTCTTTTCTGATAATTCTGAAGCCTGAGATGCTGCCATAATTATATTTTTATTGTTTGGAAGCACATATACGTTCTCTGCATCCAATTTATTTATACTGCTTAAAATATCCTGTGTGCTAGGATTCATTGTCTGACCACCTTCAATTACGTAATCAGCACCTAAGTCTTTAAATATTTGTACAAGTCCTTCTCCTGCTGCTACTGCTATAAATGCATATTTTTTATGAACTATCTCCTCATGTTCTGCTTCTTTGTTAATAATAGCTTCCTCATGCAATAAGTCCTCGTCATCTAAAATATGCCTATGCTGTTCTTTCATATTGTCGATTTTAATCTTAGAAAGTTCACCTAATTTTAATGCTTTTGATAGTATAAGTCCTGGATCATTTGTATGGACATGAACCTTTACTATATCATCTATATTTACCACAATCAATGAATCTCCAAGTTGTACTAACTGGTTTTTAAATCCAGATATATCATCCACCTTTGCCTTTATGAAAAATTCAGTGCAGTATCCAAACTTTATATCACTAGTTTCAATTCCCCTTGCTGAAACATTAATAACCTTTTCTTCTGATTTGGTTTTTAAAGTTACTTCTAAATTGCTTTTAAGTGCTTCCGTCATTCCCTTAAGAATTATAAGCAGACCTGCCCCACCAGCGTCAACAACATTGGCCTTTTTAAGTACTGGAAGCATTTCAGGTGTTTTCTTTAATACTTCCTCACTATAGGAACAAACTTGTTCCATAAGTTTATCTATATCACTTTCCATGGATCTTGAAGCACTTTCTCCTGCCGCTTTTATTATTGTAAGTATAGTTCCCTCGGTTGGTCTCATTACAGCCTTATACGCAGCCTTACTACCTTCTAGAAGGCTGTTAGCCATTTGACTAGCGTCAGCAGTCTCTAAATTTTCCATTCCCTTTGCTATCCCACGAAGTATCTGTGAAAGTATAACTCCTGAATTGCCACGCGCACTCATTAGTGCTCCCTTTGAGAGTTTTTTTGAGATTTCCCCTACCGATTTATCCTGCATTCCTGATATCTCAGATATTGCACCTCTAAAAGTCATAGACATGTTAGTTCCAGTATCTCCATCCGGTACTGGAAATACATTTAGTGAATTGACAAAATTTTTCTTTGACTCTAATTCATTGCATGCATTTACTATCATATTATAAAATCTATGACCATCTATATTTAAGTGTTCCAATTTTTTACCTCCCTAGACTCTCACACCCTGAACATTAACTGTAATGCTACTAACTTTGAGTCCTGTATAGTTTTCTACGTTATATTTAGTCTTTTGTATTATGTTATTTGCAATAACAGAAATCTTTGTACCATATTCTACTATAATATATAACTCTATATTAAGATTGTCATTTTTCCAAACTATTTTTACACCGCGACTTAAGTTTTCGCCTTTTAATAATTCCCAAAAACCATCGCTGGCATTTTTCGATGCCATACCTACAACACCATAGCACTCCATAGTTGAAATACCTACGATATTACCAAGTACATCGACAGAATAGTTAATGGACCCGTTTTCATTTGATATACCCATTATTCGAACGCCTCCTTAATTCTTTACCATAAGAATATTTTATATTATATTCATAAAGAATTCAAGAATTTTAATTATTTACACCTTTCTTAATAGGTCATTTAAAATTTTTACTTGCAAACTTGCTGTGTTCTATGATAAAATACTGTTTGTGATAATTTTTGAAGTTAATACTTCGGCTAAGGAGGTGTTTTCAATGTCAAGAAAATGCGATATTTGCGATAAAAGTTTGGTTGCAGGAGTTCAATATAGTCATTCACATAGACAGTCAAAAAGAACTTGGCTTCCTAATATAAAAAAGATAAAAGCAATAGTTTCTGGAACTCCAAAAACAATACATGTATGTACAAGATGCTTACGTTCAGGTAAGGTTCAACGTGCTATATAAAATAAAAAATGCAGTTGTCTAAACAATTGCATTTTTTATTTTACTTATTTTCTAGTAAAAAATCTAATTATTGAAGATAAAAATTTTGGAAGTTTAAAAGCAACTATCTTCATAAAATCCCCCCTAGTGGTCTTTTGAGTGTTCAATCAAATGCCATCCACAAAATATAAGCCCTGCTCCTACTGCCATAATCCATCCCCAAATTGGAATAATGAATGTAAGTACTATACCTATACCTATAGAGGCAATGGTTATTCCCCAAAATAATTTTGAACCCTTCCTTATTCTTTTTGTCATTTAGTTACCCCTATTATTATTCCAATAATATTATATGCAGAAAAATGTTAAAAGTTACATTTTTACAAAAAAAACTATGATAAAATCCATTCATAATGTATTTTATCATAGTTTTTTGTTTAGTCATTTGATCTTATAAGTATCAAAGTTCCGCTATCAAAAGTTATCCGAGCAGGTTTATCTGTGCATTCATTAGATACAGTCCTTGGATCTCCAAAATATAAATCATAATCACTTAATCCATACTTTGCATCTTTAATAGATAAATTTTTTACCGCTCCACCAAAGGCATGTAAAGAAAATGTTTGCCCTTTCAATTCATTAAACGTAAAATTTTTACCGTGAATTGATATTTTGTTATTCTCGTCTATTATATATGACTTTATATTCTTTAAATAGCAGCGATAAAGAAGTCCTAAATTGGCAAGTGTATGATCAATTCTTGTACCTGTACTTCCAAAAAAATAAATTTCTTTAGGATTTAAACTAATCGCTTCTTCTACGGCTGCTTCAGTATCCGTAAAATTTTTCTCAGTTTTATACCTGCTTATTCTACAACCATTGCCTTCGTAGTATTTAAGAACATTTGCATCAATAGAATCAAAATCTCCTAGCAATACGTTAGGGACTATTTTGTATTCATATAACGCATTTGCTCCACTATCAGCACTTATTATATAGGTGTCATCAGTTATATAATTTCTAATTGTAGCTTCTTTGGGTGCTTTACCACCTGAAATTATAATAACTCTCATATCAGAAACCTTCTTTTAGTTGTTTTATGTTTTCTTCTACATTGTTGTTTTTAAATACAGCTGAGCCGGCTACAATTACATTTGCTCCTGCCTTTACTATATCTTCAATATTACTTGGATCAATTCCCCCATCCACTTCAATGAGAAGATTAGGGTTATATTTATCAGCCATTTTTTTTACCTCTTGAATCTTTTCCAAGCTATAATCAATAAAACTCTGCCCACCAAAACCAGGATTAACTGACATTATAAGAATCATGTCAACATTTCTTAGCACATATTCTAGAACACTAACAGGAGTAGATGGATTTATAGCTACTCCTGCTTTTTTCCCTAAAGATTTTATGTATTTTATTGTTCTGTCTAGATGAATATCACTTTCATAGTGGACAGTTATAATATCTGCTCCTGCTTCTGAAAAAGCATCAATATATTTTGATGGTTCTTCAATCATTAGATGCACATCCATAACAAGCCCTGAGACCCTCTTCAATGCTCTAATTACTGGGAAGCCAAAGGATATGTTAGGAACAAACCGTCCATCCATTACATCTACATGTACCATGTCTGCACCATACTTTTCAATTGCTAAAACATCTTCACCTAGTTTTGTAAAATCTGCTGATAATATAGATGGGGATAATTTTATCATTTCCATTCCCTCCTACTCAATATTTCTTCTAAAGTTTTTATATAAAAATCGTATCTGTTCTTATTTATCATATTTTCTTCTAAAGCCTTTTTCACCTGACAACCTGGCTCTTTGTAGTGCATGCAAGTGGAAAATTTGCAATCATTCTGATAATTTTTAAACTCTGGAAAACAATACTGTAAATCATCTTTTCCAATTGCAGCCACATCTAATGAAGAAAATCCAGGAGAATCAGCAAGATATCCCCCTTCGATTTCTAAAAGTTCGCAATGCCGAGTTGTATGTTTACCCCTTTTGGCTTTCTCACTTATATCGCCAGTCTTCATAGCATCACGACCTAAAATGTTATTTAATATTGTGGATTTACCAACCCCAGACGGTCCACATAAAACAGTAACATTTCCTGAAAGATGTTTTCTAATTTCATCTATGCCTTCACCTGTTTTTGCTTTTGTGCACAATACCTCATACCCTATACTTTTAACAAAAGAAATTTTATTCTCAAGTTCTTCCTTAGGAATCAAATCAATTTTATTAAAACAAATTATTGCGTTAAGGCCATTTGCCTCGCAGAGTATTAAAAATTTGTTAAGCAAATCCGTATTAAAATCAGGATTTTTAACTGCAGAAACAATAATGGCTTGAGTTACATTGGCAATAGCTGGCCGTACAAGTTCGGTGCTTCTCTTGAAAATTTCTGTAATTAGTCCTTTTTCATTTTCAATGACAATTTCTACTTTATCTCCAACTAGTGGAGAAAGTTCTTCATGTCTGAACTTTCCCCTAGCCTTACATTCATATACTTTTTCATCAGTTTTTACATAATAAAAACCTGCAATACCTTTTATTATTATACCTTTCATAGGTTCTCCTTAAGAAGGTTTATTTTGTTGGTGCTGGTACTGGTGTATTTCCTGAACCACTATTGTCAGGAACATATTTATAAAGTGTTATTGTAACAGTGGTTCCTTTTTGTTGCTTGCTAGTTTTATCCTGTGAAGCAACCATACCATCTTTCGTCTTGTCACTTGTAGATGTTGTATTACCACTAACAGTTGGTACAAACCCAACTGCTGTAAGCATCCCCTTAGCAACATCAGGTGTCCTTCCTGTAACATCTGGTACAGCAACTGTATTATCTACAAATTGATAAACAGTAATTGTAACTATTGCTCCTTGCTTTACGCTACTTCCTGGTTCTAAATCTTGACTTGCAACTTTATTATCAAGACTATTATCTGCAGTTTGAGTTGTAGTTGTACCGTAGTTAAGCTTTGCTCCACTTATTGCCGCAATTGCCTGATCCTTCGACTTATTTCTAACGTCTGGTACAGTTGACATCTTAATCGCTGGTCCAGAACTTACCACTAGGTCAATTGCAGCACCTTTAGCTGCACTTGCCCCATCTGCTGGATTATCCCTTATTATATAGCCAGACTGAACGGTATCACTATTTTCATAGCTAACATTACCAAGAGTAAAACCTGAAGATGTAATTGATTGTTTTGCACTAGTTAAATCAGTTCCTATAAGTGGTGGTACTGTAACCTCCGCAGGTCCTGCACTTATGGTTACCCTTATTTCATCACCATTACTAACTTTACTGCCCACAGCTGGATAACAATCTATTACTTGTCCTTTAGGTTTATCACTACTTTTTGTATCCGCTACAGTAAATTTAAGTCCTTTACCTGTGATAAGTGTTTTTGCCGCTGACTGTTGAATTCCTACTATATTGGGAACAATAAGTGTTCCAGTGGTATTGCTACTTTGACTTTTTGAACCTCCCATTCCAATTGTATAACCAATAACAACTACTGCGCCCAGGACAATTATAGCAAGTAGTACAGCAATCATAGTTTTGGTTTTTTTAGAAATAGAACTTTTCTTTGTTTTAGTATCCTGAATCTCATCTATTGGCAATTCTTTATCTTCTGGCTCTTCAAGTTCCTCTTTCTTTTTTATATTTTCAATATCAGATGGATTAAAAAAAGTTGTATCACTTATTGGGTCCATTACCCTTGTAAACTCATTATTCGAAGAGTTACTTGTAAAATCTGTATTTAGATTACTAGTGAAATTATCTAGACTATCAATGAGTTCTTTAGCACTCTGATATCTATTAATTGGATCTTTCTCCATAGCCTTAAGTACTATATTGTTTAATGATATCGGTATTTCAGTATTAAGATTTATTGGAGGCACAGGCTTTTCTTGAATCTGTTTTAATGCTATAGAAACCGCTGTTTCTCCATCAAAAGGCAATTTACCAGTTAACATTTCATATAACACTATTCCTAGAGAATATATATCAGTCCTAGCATCAACATGCATACCCTTCGCCTGCTCAGGAGAAAGATATTGTGCTGAACCCATAACCTTTTCTGTTCTAATAATTGTGGCTGAATCTGCAGCCTTTGCTATACCAAAGTCAGTAACCTTTAGTACTCCTTCTTTTGTAACCATAACATTATGAGGTTTTATATCTCTATGTATAATTTTATTTTTATGGGCGCAATCAAGTGCAGATGCTATTTGTCTACATTTGTTTACTGCATCCTTATAATCAAGCTTTCCATTTTCAGTGATTACCTGCTTAAGTGTTTTCCCATCAATATACTCCTGTATAATATAATTTATATTTTCTTCTGTTTCTATATCATATATATTTACAATATTATTATTTGACAAACTTGCCACAGCATAGGCTTCACGTTTAAACTTTTCTACAAATTCCACATCAGCAGACAAATCATCCTTTAATACCTTAACCGCCACTAATCTATTTAGGATATGACATTTTGCCTTAAATACTACGGCACTACCACCCTCGCCAATTTTCTCAAGAATTTCATATCTATTATTTAATAGCATCCCAACTTCAACCATCTTAGCACTTCCTTTCAAAAATAATTACGGATATATTATCGGTACTTCCTTTTAATTTACTAAGTTCGATAAGTTGACATGCGGCATCTACATTATTGTTTTTAATGGCTATGTCGTATATCTCATTTTTATTTACAGAGTTTGTGAGTCCATCCGTGCATAAAACTACTTTATCTATTTTTTCTAAATCAATAGGGAACAAATCCACTTCTACAGAAATATTAGTTCCTAGAGCCCTTGTTATAATATTTTTGTTTGGGTGGTTAATTGCTTGTTCTTCAGTGATTGAACCCGAATCCACTAGTTGCTGAACAAGAGAATGATCTTTTGTAATCTTTTTTATACCATCTTCATTTATTACAAAACAACTACTGTCTCCAACGTTAGCAATTATTGCTTTATTCTGATTAATTAGACATGCAGTAATTGTAGTTCCCATGCCCGTTGTATTTGAATCACTTAATGCGTGGTCATAAATTTTTTTATTTGCAAATTTAATTGCATTACTTAAAACACTACCAGGATCATTAAATTGAGTTTCACCACTTGCATACTCAATGACTGATTCCACTGCTAGTTTGCTGGCTATTTCTCCAGCATTATGTCCGCCCATACCATCTGCCACAACATATAGTCTTTTTTTATCATCCTCGATTAAGCCTAAATAATCTTCATTTAATTTTCTAACAAGTCCAATGTCTGATAACATCCCCACCATGTTAGCACCCCTCTTCTATACTATTAATAAAACTTTTTCTAAGTTGACCACAAGCTGCATTAATATCGCTTCCCATTTCTTTTCTTATAGTATTATTTACACCCAATAAGCTTAGCACATTACTAAAATCATCCATGGTTTTATTTGAAGGTTTTTTAAATTCGCTTTCAGTAACACTATTGACGGGTATTAAATTAACATGACACAATAGGCCTTTAAGAAGATTGCCTAATTTTCTTGCATTATTTTCATTGTCGTTTATGCCTTTTACAAGTGAATACTCAAAGGTAATCCTCTTTCCAGTTTTTTCTATATAATAGTTGCATGCACTTATTAGCTCTTCTATACTATATTTACTAGCAATAGGCATCAAACTTTTTCGTTCTTCGTCTGTAGGTGCATGTAGTGAAATTGCTAAAGTTATCTGCAAATTCAAATCTGCAAGTTCATATATCTTAGGAACTATACCACAAGTGGATAATGTGATATGCCTTTGTCCAATATTAAGTCCATACTCAGCATTAGAAAGTTCTAGGAACTTTAATACATTTTCATAATTATCTAATGGTTCCCCACTACCCATAAGAACTACATTTGAAATTCTCTTTTTAACAATGCTTTGAACCTTTAATATTTGTGCTAAAATCTCACCAGAAGTTAAATTCCGAATCATACCTCCAATTGTAGATGCACAAAATTTACAGCCCATTCTACAACCAACTTGAGTGGAAACACAAATGGAGTTTCCATAACTATATTCCATTTCCACACATTCTATTACATTTCCATCTGCATATTCAAATAGGAATTTTTTTGTAGCGCTATCAATAGAATCGTATATTCTTCTTACTTTGGGAATACCTATATAAAATGCTTCTTCTAATTTTATTTTTGTACTCTTCGGAATATTATTCATTTTGGAGAATTCAAAAATTTCGTTGTATATCCAATCGAATACCTGTTTTGCCCTGAATTCTTTTTCTCCATTTACCTTCATCCATAACTTAAGTTCTGATAAATTATAATCCAATATATTAATCACTTTAACACCTACCATGCTTTCTTAATTTACATATAAAAAAACCATCCATATATTTATTTGGTATTATAGTTACTGATCCACTCTTATTATACATTATATTTGGTGCTTTACCAAAATACAAAGGTTCTATTTCAAAATCTTTATGTATATTTAAAAACCAATTTAAATTATCTTCGTTTTCTTCTTTATTAAGCGTACAAGTAGAATACATAAGAACGCCATGATTTTTTACATATTTCGCAGATGTCTCAATTATATCTCTTTGAAGTTTTAATATATCTCGCAAGTTTCTTTCGCTTTTAGTCCATTTTATTTCAGGTTTTTTTCGGATTAACCCAAGTCCTGAACATGGAACATCAATTAGAACTCTATCAGCAACCTCATAAAATTTTTCATCATATTTACTACTGTCCATCTCAGTTAATTTAATATTTGTTATGCCTAGTCGCCCAGCATTTGAACCAATCAATCTCAATTTATTTTTATGAATATCAAAAGCAGTAACTTTACCTGTGTTGTTCATTATTTCTGAAATGTGCGTAGTTTTACCACCTGGAGCGCTGCACATATCAAAAACAATCATATTATCCGTAAGTTCCATAGAAGGTGCCACAAGCATAGCGCTTTCATCTTGAACGGTTATATACCCACTAATAAATGACTTGTTGTGTTCAATATTTTTTCCTTTAATTATTGTTATAGCCTCAGGGCTTGCATAACCTTCTTCAACAGAAAATCCATCCGTTTTAAGCCTTTCAATTGCCTTATCATAACTAGTCTTAAGCACGTTGACTCTAGCTGATACTGTTGGTACTTCATTGCTACCCTGCATGATTTCCATTGCTTTTTCATTTCCATATTGTTTTATAAAAAGCTCTGCCATCCATGGCAAAAAAGAATACTGAAAACAAATTTTTTCTATTTCCGTTTCACCTATAAAATTTGCATCTTTTTGTCTAAGATAATTTCTAAGAACACCGTTTATAAATTTAGATGCACCTATACCATTTAATTTTTTTATTATGTCTACAGCTTCGTTTACTACAGCAAATTCAGGGACTTTAGTCAAATATTTAATTTGGTATATGGATGCTCTTAACATATTGAGTACAGAAATATCCAATTTAATTAGGTCCCTATTTATAAAAAACATAAGTATCTTGTCAATAGTATATTTATACTTTAATGTACCATACACTATTTCAGTGACTAGTGCCCTGTCTTTTTCATTTAAATCAGACTCATTGATAGATTTACTCAATAATATATTAGAATAAGCACCTTCACCTATAACACCATTTAAAACATTCAAAGCTACGACTCTACATTTATCCATTCAATTACCTCAATTTCAATTTTAATTTATTCACTTTTAAGTATGCTAATAACTATTTTACAAATCTAAACAAGTACGGTTTCTTCTTCTATAGCATTTCCTCTTATATAGTCTTCCACATTCATAGCTTTTTTACCTGGAAATTGAATGATATTTATTAACAAACTTCCTTCTTTGCATGCCACTAGTATTCCCATTTTATCTGCTTTTAAGACTGTACCTGGAACCTTTTTAGAATCCGCGTCCATAGATTTCGCCTTATGGATTTTCATGATATTACCTTTATAGCTAGTGTATGCTAATGGATTTGGATTCAAACCCTTTATTAAATTTTCAATTTTTTTACTTGCTGAGTTCCAAATTATTTTCCCTGTGTTTTTTGTAATCATTGGCGCATAATTTGAAAGCTCATCTTTCTGCTTTTCTGGCTCTATAATTCCTTTGGAATATTTATCAATTGTTTCTACAAGAAGATCCGCACCCTTATTCATAAGAATGTGGTATAAATCCCCTGCTGTCATTTCTTCAGTTATCTCCACCTGCTGTCGTAATAACATATTACCAGTGTCAAGTCCTACACCCATTAACATAGTAGTATTACCAGCAAACTTTTCACCGTTTATAATTGCCCAATTTATAGGGGCTGCTCCCCTAAGTTTTGGAAGTAAGGATGCATGTAGATTTATGCAAGCATATTTAGGAATATCTAATATTTCCTTTGATAAAATTTGTCCATAAGCAACTACAATTATAAAGTCAGGTTTTATTTTTCTAATTTCATCTATCATTTCTGATTCATTTTTGATCTTTACAGGCTGATAAACCTTAATATTACTTTGAAGTGCTACTTCCTTTACAGGGGACGCACACATTTTTTTGCCTCTTCCTTTTGGTTTGTCAGGTTGAGTAAATACAGCCTTAACATTATAATTTTCTATAACTTTTTTTAGGGATGGCACTGAAAAATCCGGTGTACCCATAAATATTATATCCAATTATTATTCATCTCCTTTTAATGCCTTATCAATGAATAATATTCCAAAGAGATGATCTATTTCATGGCAAATCGCCCTAGCAAGTAGTCCTTCTCCTTCAATTATAATTTCTTCACCTTTTTCATTTAATGCTTTTGCTTTTACATAGCCTGGTCTTTCAACTTCTTCTTCTCTGCCAGGGATACTTAGACAACCTTCTTCATCTATTTGAGATCCACTTGTTTCAAGTATTTCTGGGTTTATTAAAACAATAGGTCCTTCACCTACATCTATAACCACGAGTCTCTTTAATACCCCAACCTGAGGTGCAGCAAGTCCTACACCATGAGCATTGTACATTGTTTCTTTCATATCATCAATTAAAGTTAAAATTCTTTTGTTTATTACCTCTATTTTTCTACTCTTCTTTCTGAGCAAATCATCGCCTAAAGTTCTTATTTCTCTTAATGCCATATTAATTACCTCCTAATAACTTTCCACCTATAACAAACTAGTTGGATTAATGTCCATATTTACTCTAATATTATTATAATCATTTTTTATTCCATCATAAACAATTTTTTTTATGTCATTTGAAAATTTACTGTTAAAATTACCTTTTAAAATAATTTGCCACCTATACATTTCTTTTATTTTAGAAATAGAACAGGGACATGGTCCTAACATTTTAATATTACTATACTTTTGTAAAATATCTTTTAACAATATACCAATATTCTGTATATTTTTGATTAATAAGCTTTCAAACTTACTACTCAAATTTATTAATAATATATTTTTAAATGGAGGGTAATCCATCAATTTTCTCATCTGTATTTCTTCTTTATAAAACCCTTGATAATCATTTTCTGAAGCTGCAATTATGGCACTGCTACTTGGATCATAGGTTTGTATTATTACTTTGCCCGGTTTTGATCCCCTGCCAGCTCTCCCTGAAACCTGATTAATTAGCTGAAAAGTCCTCTCATTGGCTCTATAATCTGGTAAATTCAAAGATAAATCTGCAGCTATAACCCCAACTAATGTTACATTCTTAAAATCCAAACCTTTTGCAACCATTTGTGTACCAATCAATATATCAGCATCACCATTTTTAAATATATTATATATTTGCTCAAAAGAATTTTTGCCTCTTGTTGTATCGTAATCCATTCGTATTGTTTTAGCATCAGGGAATGTTTTCCAGACCTCATGTTCTATTTTTTCAGTTCCTACTCCAAAATACTTAACATATTTACTAGCACATTTTGGGCAAGTAGCGCTTAAACTTTTAACACTACCACAATAATGACATATAAGTTTTTTGCTATCGCTATGGTATGTAAGTGCTATATCACAATGCTCACACTTGAACACATAACCACATTTTCTGCAGGATACGAAAGTGGAATGTCCTCTCCTGTTTATAAATAAAATTATCTGTTCTTTTTTTTCTAGCACTGTAGTAATTTCCTGTTTTAAAACTCCACTAAACATTGATCTATTATCATTTAAGAGTTCCTCTCTCATGTCAACAATAGTAGCAGAAGGAAGTTTTGCTCCATCGGCCCTCTCATTTAATTCGATTAGCTCAATCTCTTTATTTTCACATTTATAATAAGTTTCTATGGATGGAGTGGCAGAACCTAAAACCAATTTACAATCTTCTAGGTCCGCTTTCATCATAGCTATATCTATAGCGTTATATTTAGGAGTTACATCTGATTTATAACTTAACTCGTGCTCTTCATCTATTATAATTATTCCTAAATTTGAAAATGGTAAAAACAGTGCTGATCTTGCACCAACAGCAACCTTAACCTTTTTGCTTTTAACCCTTAACCACTCATCATACCTTTCGCCTTGAGATAGCCTACTGTGAAATACGGCTATGTTTTTTCCGAATCTTCCTTTAAATCTTTCAATCATCTGTGGAGTTAATGCTATCTCTGGAACTAAAACTATGGCCTCTTTGCCTTTATCTATCATTAGACTTACTAGTTGCATATATATTTCAGTTTTTCCACTACCAGTAATACCATGAATGAGAAATTTATTGTTTTTATCATTCATTATTTTTTGAGTTGCAGATTTTTGGCTAACATTAAGTTTTCTTTCACTATAATTTTCATAAACTCTTTCATTAAATCTATCTACTATTTTAACATCATAAGTTAAAAATCCATACTTAACCAATGTATTAATTGAAGACAATGACACATTGAATTTTTTGCTAAGCTCACTTTTAGTGTATATTCCGTCATTATCACTTACAATTGTATATATGTTTTCATATGGATCTTTATGGTATTTACCAGAAAGTTCACATTTTAAAGAAACCACGTTTTTAACCTTTTGATTCATTCCTCGTGTGATTCCTGTTGGCATTATTAATTTAATACAATCTAGATAAGTACACATATATTTTTTACGCATTAATGTTATAAGTTTAATATCATTTTCACTAATTACTGTAAAATCATCACAGATTGATATAATTTCTTTGATGTTACTTATATTTTCACAGTTTTCAAAAAGTTCAACTATAAATCCGTCAACTACCCTATTACCCCTACCAAAGGGCACCTTTACCCTAAGTCCTAGCTTTATAGCACTTACCATAGTTTCAACAATTTTATAAGTAAATACTCTGTCAACTTTTGAAGATTCATTATTAATAACAACTCCAGCAAATTTAAGCACTAAATCACCCTTTTACCCATGAAAATATAGGAATTACAGAAACAGAAAGCGCATTTAGCGCTTTCTGTTTAATAAGTTAAATAATTCTCTGGCAACTGCTTTTTTAGGCATCTTTTCTAATTTGAAAATTTCACCATGATTACTTAAAATGGTAACTAAATTATCATTACTTGAAAAGCCAGTGTCTTTTTCTGTAATATCATTTGCAACTATATAATCTAAATTTTTATTCGCTATTTTTTTCTTAGCATTTTCTAATAAATCATTACTTTCCGCAGCAAATCCAACCAATACCTGATTTTTTTTTCTCTCACCTAAAGTTTTTAGAATATCAGTATCTCTTTCAAACTCTAGTACTAAAGAATTCTCCGACTTTTTTATTTTGTTTTCGGAATAAACTTTGGCTTTATAATCAGCTACAGCAGCCGCCTTAATAACAATATCACTATTATCAAATTCTAGTAAAACTGCATTATACATTTCTTCATTAGTATTGACTTTTATAAGTTTAATGCCAAAAGGAGCGTCCAAGTCGCAGGGACCTGATACTAATGTTACTTCCGCTCCTCTATCTCTAGCCTCTTCTGCTATAGCATAACCCATTTTCCCAGAAGATCTATTACTTATAAACCTCACAGGATCAATGGGTGAAACCGTTGGTCCTGCTGTTACTAATATCTTTTTACCTACCATATCTTTAATATCATAAAGTAAACTGATTACCACCTGTGAAATATATTCAGTGTCCGGTAGTTTTCCTATTCCTTCATCTCCACATGCAAGTCTACCACTGCTAGGCTCTATGAATTTATACCCATATTGTTTTAGTTTTTTTATATTATCTTGCACAATAGGATTCATGTACATATTAGTGTTCATAGCCGGTGCAAAAAGCACTGGTGCCTTAGTTGCCATAATCGTAGTTGAAAGCATATCATCTGCAATACCATTTGCTATTTTTCCAATTACATTAGCTGTAGCTGGCACAATGAGCATCAAATCTGCTTTTTTCGCAAGAGAAATATGCTGTATTTCAAAAGCCTTTGGTTCTTCAAACATATCACAAATTACTTGATTTTGGCTTAGACTCTGAAAACTAAGTGGTGTTACAAACTCAGTTGAAGATTTACTCATTATTACATGAACATTATAATTTTTCTTTTTAAGACGACTCACAACATCTAGTGCTTTATAAGCAGCTATTCCACCACACACACATACAATTACTGTTTTTGAAGACATTTTACTTTATCCCTTCAATGGTAGGATCTGTGAAATCAAATTTTCCTTCATAGAATTCGTTAATTGCTATTGTAAGTGGTTTAGTTATATCGCTATCTATAAGTGGTCTTGATCCTGATATTATTTGTCTAGCCCTCATTGCTGTTATAACCACAACAGAATATTTGTCTACACCTATTCGTACTAAGTCTACTATTGATGGATTAATCATAGAATCTTTCATGTATTATACCCTCCTTTGAATCTAAAATCTTGTCTTTCATTCTATCTACTCTGCATCTCTCTGCAACTATGATACTTTCTATTTTGCTAACTGCTTCTTCTACCGTATCATTTATTACAGCATAATTATATTTTGACACATAATTAACCTCTTTATAAGCTGCCTTAAATCTGGTTACTAAGGATTCAGCTGTTTCACTGCCTCTTCCTATAATTCTCTTTTTTAATTCTTCCATAGATGGTGGTAAAATAAAGATAAATATACCTTCTGGATAATTTTCTTTAACTTTTAATGCCCCTTGAATATCTATTTCCAAGATCACATTTTCACCTTTTTCAATTTTTTCTATGGCACTAGATTTTGGTGTTCCATAAAAATTACCATAAACCTCTGCATATTCTAAAAAATCATCATTTTTTATTTTTGTTTTAAACTGATCTTTGGTTATGTAATGGTAGCTTTGTTCAGGGATTTCACCTTTCCGTGGCTCCCTAGTAGTGGCTGATACTGATAGCCAAAATTTTTGCCTATTTAATAAAGCTTTACAAATGGTACCTTTTCCTGCTCCGGATGGGCCTGATAATACTATCAACAGTCCTTTATCCGCCATTATTCTTCTACCTCATCTGTAGCATCTTCTTCCTTAGAAGATAATCTGTTTGCTACAGTTTCCGGTTGAACTGCTGAAAGTATTACATGATCGCTGTCTGTAATTATAACAGCTCTAGTTCTCCTTCCATAAGTTGCATCTACAAGCATCCCTCTATCTCTTGCTTCTTGTATTATTCTCTTAATAGGTGCAGATTCTGGACTAACAATTGCAACTAATCTATTAGCTGAAACTATGTTTCCAAATCCTATATTTATTAATCTTATACCCACTTTTTTTCCTCCTATAATCACTCTATATTTTGTATTTGTTCTCTAATCTTCTCAATCTCATTTTTAATATCCAAGACTATATGAATCACATTTACATCGTTTGCCTTAGATGCAATAGTGTTTGCTTCTCTATTCATTTCTTGTACAATGAAATCCAATTTTCTTCCAATAGGCTTTGAAATATTTATACTTTCACTTACCTGTGATAGGTGACTTTTAAGCCTTACAATTTCTTCATCAATACAAGCCTTATCACTAAATATGGCAACTTCCATTGCTAGTCTGTTTTCATCAATCAGGCTTTTATCTGAAATAAGGTCATTTATCCTAGTATTTAGCTTTTCCCTATAATGGTCAATAGAATGAATGGATTTTTCTTCAACTAAATCAACTAATTCTTTTATTACACTACATTTAGTTTCAATATCACTTTTTAGTGCTGTTCCTTCTTTTTGTCTCATTGAGATTAACATTTCTAAGGCACCTTTTAATGGCTCTTTTAAAATACCCCAAATGCTTTCTATGTCTTCATCTTGCTCTTCCACAGTTATTACATCCTGAAATTTAGAAATCAACGAAAGCGATATATTATCATTTATATCGTACATTTCTTTTATTTCATTTAGACATTTTACATAACTGTCACACAGGTTTCTGTTCAATACTACCTTTGAATTTTCCGTTTCTAAAATTGTTTGTGTTATGTATATATCTACTTTTCCCCTGCTTATGTTCTCTTGAACCGTTTTCCTTATCCTATCTTCAAGGGCTAACAAACTTCTTGGCATTTTAATATTCAAATCCAGGTACCTATGGTTTACACTCCTTATCTCTACTGTAAAGTTTCTTACTTTTGATTCACAAAATTCTCTACCATATCCTGTCATACTGTTTACCATAGTAAATCATCCTTCCATAAGTGACACCAATAAATTTATACTTTTTATTATACATACTTTATACATAAAAATTCAAGTACAATGTTTTGCCATTACTGATTATATCATATTTTTAAACATTTTATAGGCCTTTTCTTTTATTTCTTTAGTGTTTACTCCATATTTATATGTTTTACTAAAAATTATCCTTATAAATAATGTTTATTCGTACTTCTTATCACTTATCCAAATTTAAAATTAAGAGTTAACAGCTAATAGGATCATTAACTGTTAACTCTTAATTTTTAAGCCCATAAATTATCTAGTACTTAGGTTAAAGTATTATGCATATTAGCCCGCCATTACCTTCATTAATGATTTTTTCCAAAGTTTTCTGAATCTTTACCTGCACATCATCTGGCATTTTAAATAATTTTTTCTGCAGACCCTCTTTAACTACGAGATCAAATGACTTGCCAAACATATTACTTTCCCAAATTTTAGCTGGATCACTTTCAAATTCCTCTAGCAGTGATTTTACTAGCTCTTCACTTTCCCTTTCATTTCCCATAATAGGTGATATTTCTGTTTCTATATCAGCCCTAATAAAATGGAATGACGGTGCACTTGCCCTTAATTTGAGTTCATACCTAGAACCATTTTTAACTATTTTGGGTTCTTCAAGTTTCATTTCTGAAAGTTGTGGTGCGACAAGACCATATCCTGTCTCTCTTACTTCTCTTAGTGCCTGAGATACTCTGTCATATTCCACCTTAGCACCATGATATTCCCTCATTGTATTTAAAAGCTGGCTTTCACCCGAAATATCAGTATCGCAATATTCACTTAACACTTTATAAAATATTCCTTTATGAGGTAATAATGTAATACGTGCAGTTCCATCTCCCATATTCATCTCATCTATTTTTAGAGAATCAATAAAATCAGCATTAGTAAAACCATCTAAAGTCTTTTTTATGTCCCTAGCTTTATTTATACTTTTGCACATATTTTTCACAAGTTCCCAATAATTATTTTTAAGCCAGTGCTTTGATTCTAACTTTTCGATCCATTCTGGAACATCTATGTTTATTTCCTTAATTGGGAACTCTTTTAAAACTCTATTAAAAATATCCGATATATCACTTTGCTCCATATTAAGAACATCCATTATTTGTACAGGAACATCATATTTAGTTTCCATATTACTTGCAAGTTCTATTGTTTCTGGAGCGTTAGTATTGGCAGAATTCAGTAATATAACGAATGGTTTATTAATAGATTTAAGCTCACTGACAACTCTTTCTTCCGCATCAACATATTCCTCCCTAGGTATATCAGTAATACTTCCATCTGTAGTTACCATTAATCCAATGGTAGAATGTTCATTAATTACTTTTTTTGTCCCAATTTCTGCTGCTTCTTCAAAGGGTATTTCATGATCATACCAAGGAGTACTTACCATTTTATCCCGTTCTCCTTCTTTATAGCCAAGTGCACCTTTAACTATATATCCCACACAATCAACCATTCTAACCTTAAATTTTATTCCTTCGCCAAATTTTATTTCTACAGCTTCATTTGGAACAAATTTAGGTTCTGTGGTATGAATGGACTTGCCAGATCCACTTTGAGGCAATTCATCTTTCGCCCTTTCCTTTTTATAGGAATTCTCTATGTTTGGAATAACCATGAGATCCATAAATCTTTTTATAAATGTTGATTTGCCAGTCCTGACAGGACCTACAACACCAACATAAATATCGCCTTGAGTTCTTTCAGCAATGTCTTTGTATATATCAAAATTATCCAAAATATATCCTCCCATATATTATTTGACGATATATATATATTAACTAGATTACATTATTATTACTAAAATATCATTAAGCCACAATAATATTAATTTTAGATAAAAACACCATATTTACTAATAACTAAATAGTAAATATGGTGTTTAATGTATTGATAAAATATTCTAGTACATCTCATTTTTTTTGTCTCTATTCATAAGGGAGTGAGCTGCCTCTTTTATATCCTTATTTTTAAATAGTATCTTATAAAGTTCATCAGTTATTGGCATAGAAACACCTAGTTTTTCCTTTAATTCATAAAATGCCTGGCAAGCTGCAACTCCTTCAACTACCATTCCTATGTTCTTACAAGCTTCCTCCACTGGTATGCCTTTACCAATCTGAATTCCCGCTCTTCTATTCCTGCTGTGAAGACTTGTACATGTAACTATTAAGTCTCCCATTCCAGTAAGTCCAAAGAATGTTTCCTGCTTACCACCAAGAAGTGTACCGATTTTAATTATTTCACTCATACCACGTGTCATAAGTGCGGCCCTTGTATTATCTCCATAACCAAGCCCATCACAAATTCCACATGTAAGTGCAATTATATTTTTTACTGCTCCGCCGATTTCCACACCTATTAAGTCATCATTAGTGTATACTCTGAAATATTTTGACATAAAAAGGTCCTGAACTTTGCCAGCATACTCCATTTCTTTAGAACTAACTACAACTGTAGTTGGAATATTGCGAGAAACTTCTTCCGCGTGACTTGGTCCTAACAATACCACCACTGGATTTAATGGTGCTTCTTGTTGTATAACTTCTGATAATCTAAGATTTGTTTCTTCTTCAATCCCTTTAGCTATTGAAATTAGAACCTGATCTTTTTTTAATTTATCACTTATAAGTTTGCATACACTCCTTATTGAATAGGAGGGCACTGCTAGAACTATATACTGGCTTCCTTTAATAGCTTCATCTATGTCACTAGTAATAACAACATTACTTGGAATAGTTATATCAGGCAAATATTTTTTATTAATTCGATCCTTTTTAATCCTATCTACCTCATCTTTGTTTCTACCCCATATTGTTACATTGTGCCCACAGCTAGCCAGTAATATTCCAAGGGAAGTTCCAAAACTTCCAATGCCAAGGAAAGTTACTCTTTTCATTTTATTCCTTCCTTTCTCTGAATATAAGTTTTATACCCGTTCCGCTAAAATCGAAACTCTCTCTTAATTTATTTGCTAAATATCGTTCATAAGAAAAATGAAGTGAAGTTTGGTTTTTAACAAAGAAAACAAATGTTGGTGGTTTAGCTCCAACCTGAGTAACATAAAATATTTTTAATCTTCTAAGTGCAATAACTGGTGGTTCTTTCATTAGTACTGCCTTACTTATTACATCATTTAAAACACCAGTAGAGATTCTTCTTGAGTAGTTAGTGTAACACTCCTTAGCCATGTCTAAAACTTTACCTGCCCTTTGCCCTGTTAGCGCAGAAATAAATATATATGGTGCATATGCCATAAATGATAATTTATATTGAAGTATTCTTTTTGTATTTATCATTGTTTTATCATCTTTTTCAATAAGATCCCATTTATTAACAACGACCATTATTGCCTTATTAAGTTCATGAGCATATCCTATGATTTTTTCATCTTGATCGCTAAGTTCTTCTGTAGCATCTACCATCAGTATGCAAACATCGGCTCTTTCTATAGCTGCAAGAGTTCTAATAACACTATATCTTTCAATTTCTTCTTTTACTTTACTTTTTCTTCTAATTCCAGCAGTATCAATTAATGTAAATTTACCAATGCTTGTTTCCAAATGGCTATCAATTGCATCCCTTGTTGTTCCTGGAACATCACTGACAATAACCCTGTCTTCTCCTAGTAGTTTATTAATTAGAGATGACTTTCCAACGTTTGGTTTTCCCACAAAGGCTATATTAATAACATCATCATCTTCATCTGCTGTATGTAATTCACTAAAATGTCCAACTACAACATCTAGCATATCACCAAGACCTAACCCTTGAGTTGAAGATATAGTTACAGGCTCCCCAATTCCTAAATTATAAAATTCATAGGCATTTTGTTCATCTGATAGATTATCTATTTTATTTACAACAAGTACAACTGGCTTTCCTGATTTTCTTAGCATAAGTGCAACTTCATTGTCAGCATCAGTAAGTCCTTGTTTGCCGTCTACTATGAATATTATTACACCAGCAGTTTCTATTGCTATTTGCGCCTGTCTTCTCATTTGAGCTACAATGGCATCTTGACTCTCAGGTTCTATACCACCTGTATCTATTATTGTAAATACATTATTTAACCACTCTGCTTCTGCATAGATTCTATCTCTTGTAACACCTGGTGTATCTTGAACAATAGAAATCCTCTTTCCTGCTAACTTATTAAACAAAGTTGATTTTCCAACATTAGGTCTACCAACTATTGCAACTATAGGTTTTGCCATTTAATTATCCTCCTCAGAATATTCGTTTATGATTTGGACTAAATTGTCTCCCGTATAATCACAAACTAAAACTTTTGTATTTAAATTTTTTTCTACATCTTTTATTGTTATATCATCTAAAAATATGTCTGTTCCAGATTTCAGCATATTGCTAGGTAAAATCATATGCTTAGAAATACCTTTACCTTTAAGCTGATTTATAATATCCGTAGCTGTCAAAAGCCCTGCAACAGTTATAGTTTCTCCGAAATATCTATTTAAAACCATAACAACATCTATAGTAATTTTATGATTTTTTGATGATATCTTTTCCGCAGCTGCTTTAATTTCTTTATAGGCAGACGAACCTGTAATTAATGTAAATTCACCTTTTCTTTTACCATCCAATGTATTAAGAGACTTTTGAATGTTGTCTCTAAATATCCTTATCATACCTATTCCATCTTCAAGTTGATCAAAGTCTTTATAAAAAGTTTTATCAGGTACATCCTTTTTAGCAACAACATAAAATTCATCAGAAAGCCTTATAAAAGGTGAACCTATTTTTTTTATAAATTCATCTTGCATTTCGCTAGCTAACCTAAGCTGCGCACTAGCAGATTTCTCATTATATATTTCCATAGAGAATAGACCTTTCCTATACTTTGTTATACCTACTGGTACTGCTGCTACGTTTTTAATGTATGGATAAAATTTATATAAATCCAGTACTGTACGCTTTAATTCATTTCCATCATTTACTCCTGGACACATTACAATTTGACAATTCATATTAATTTTGCCCTTAGCTAATTTTTCTAATCTCTCAATAATGTTACCAGCGAACCTGTTGTTTAACATTTTTACCCTTAGATTTGGATTTGTAGTATGGACCGAAACATTGATTGGGCTTATTTTGTATTTAATAATTCTGTCTATATCCTCATCTGTTAAATTTGTTAAAGTAACAAAGTTACCCTGTAGAAATGAAAGCCTAGAATCATCATCCTTAAAATATAAAGGTTTACGCATTCCTTTTGGCAACTGATCAATAAAACAGAATATACAATTATTTTTACAACTTTTTGCTTCGTCCATAATTTGGTCCTTAAACTCTATACCGAAGTTTTCATCGAAATCTTTTTCAACTTCAAGCTCCCAAATTTCATTAATATTAACTTTTTCTAGCTCTATCACTACATAATCATCTGACATCAAAAATCTATAATCAAGTATATCTGTAACTTCCGTACCATTAATACTTATTATTCTATCGCCTATTTCAATACCCAATTCTTCTGCAATACTTCCTTTATCTACCTTTAAAATTTCATTTTTCATACTTACTCTCCTAAATAAGCCATGTAACAGTTTTTTACCTACCATTATGTAATATACATTAATAAAAAAGTTTAGTCAAGAATACAAAAAAAATAAAACTCCCTTTTAGCTAGTGTAAAAAGGAGTTTTTATGAAGTAAAAGAAGTTTTTGCTACTATTCATTTAAATCGATTTGCTCACCAGTTACAAGATATATAGTGGATTCACATATATTAGTAGTGTGATCAGCTATTCTCTCTAAGTATTTGCATATTAAAATATATTGAGTTGCTTGGTTTATAGTTTTAGGGTCTTCCATCATCATTAGCAATAAATCACTAAAAACCTGTTTGTAAATATAATCAACTTCATCATCTTTTTTGCATATTTCATAGGCTCTTTCAACATCCGCATTTACGTATGCATCTAGAGACTCTCTTATCATTTCTCTAACAATACTTGCCATTTTAGGAATATCCAAAAGTGCTTTAATAGGTTTTTCATTTTTTATACGTTTTGTAACTTTAGCTATATCAACTGCATGATCTGCCATTCTCTCTAAATCTGTTACTATCTTAGTAGTTGTAAATATATTTCTAAGATCAATAGCCAAAGGATGTTGCAATGCTATTAGCCTTATTGCCTTATTTTCAATGTCTTTTTGCATATCATCAACAATGTCATCATTATCTATAACTTTTCTAGCTAATGCCTCATCTTGATTAACCAATGATTCAATAGACTGAAATAATTGTTTTTCAGCCATACTTCCCATTCTTAGTAAATCAACATGAAGTTCTTCTAAATGCGAGTCAAAAATTTTTCTTGGCATAATTCGTCACCTCCACGGAATCTATTTTATCAACCAAATCTACCTGTTATATAATCTTCTGTTCTTTTATCCAATGGCTTATAAAAAATATTTTCTGTTTTTCCACTTTCGACTACTTCACCATTTAAGAAGAATGCAGTATAATCAGAAATTCTTCCAGCCTGTTGCATATTATGAGTTACAATTATTACTGTATATTTCTTTTTAAATTCATCCATTAATTCTTCAACCTTTAAAGTTGATATAGGGTCTAGAGCTGACGTAGGTTCGTCCATAAGAATCACTTCTGGCTCAACTGCTAGTGTTCTTGCTATACATAACCTTTGCTGTTGTCCACCTGATAAACCAAGGGCACTTTTCTTAAGTCTATCTTTTACTTCGTCCCAAAGTGCTCCATCCCTAAGGCTTCTTTCAACTATTTCATCAAGTTGTACTCTATTTTTTATTCCATGTATTCTTGGCCCATAAGCTATATTATCATAAATAGACATTGGAAATGGATTAGCTTTTTGAAACACCATTCCGATACGTTTTCTCAGCTCAATAACATCATAATCTTTATATATATTCTTATCTTCAAAAAATACTTCTCCATCAATTTTTACTGTTTCAATTAAATCGTTCATTCTATTGATTGTCCTTATAAATGTGGATTTCCCACAACCAGATGGTCCAATCAAGGAAGTTACAGAGTTTTTTTCTATATCTAGACTAATGTTTTTTAATGCTTGAGCGTTTCCATAAAATAAATTCAACTTATTTGTTCTGACTATTCCCACTTAAGCTCCCCCTTACTTTCCACTGTATGCTTTATATAATTTATTTCCAATAAATCTTGCTAAAAAGTTAAATAATAATACCATTATTACAAGTACCGCCGACGAACCCGTTGCTATTTTTGAAGCATCTGGTACCATTCCTTCAGAATTCAACTTCCAAATGTGTACTGCAAGGGTTTCTGCTGGTCTAAAAAGGCTGAAAGGTGACATTTTATTTGTCAAGCTTATATTATTATAATTTAAAGCTGGTGTACTCATACCTGAAGTATATAAAAGTGCTGCTGCCTCTCCAAATACTCTTCCTGCTGCCAAAATTATACCTGTTAATATTTGTGGCATGGCAGATGGTAATATTACTTTTTTAATTGTTTGCCATTCAGTTGAACCTAATCCTAAACTAGCTTCTTTAACTTTTGAAGATGCTGCTGTTATCGCATTTTCACTCACCCTTGCCATGGATGGCAAATTTATAACTGCTATTGCAAGTGACCCTGCTAGAATAGTATATTGCCAGTGTGTCATATTAACAAATACCAAAAGTCCAAATAGACCTACTACGATGGAAGGAAGTGATGCCATAGTTTCAATACATAATCTAATAAAATCAAGTATCTTGCCTTGCTTTCCATATTGTGATAAATAAATTCCTGCTCCTATTCCAATAGGCACCGTTATTATAAGCGAAATAAATAACATATAAAATGAATTAAATAACTGTGGTCCAATACCCCCACCAGCTTGATCTACTAATGAATCACCAGTTAAAAAATGTAGATTAAGTGAGTCTCTACCATTATAAATGATATACCCAATAAATCCAACTAATAATACTACTATTAGCATTGAAATTATATAGAGTACCACTGTTGCTATTTTGTCCCAAGTTTTAGCATTCATTACCTCTCACCTCGTCTACCAATTAATCTTATTATAATAATAAACATAAATGATATCAATAATAACAATAATGCCAATGACCATAATGCATCATTTGCAGGTGTACCATCAGCAGTATTTGCCATACTCATAGTTAATATACTTGTCAATGTAATTGTTGGTTTAGTTAAACCAGCTACAAATTTAAAACTATTACCAATAACCATCTGTACTGCCAGTGCCTCACCCATAGCTCTTGCAAGACCAAGAACAATACCAGTTAATATTCCATTTTTACACGCTGGAACAACAACCTTATATATAGTTTGCCACCTTGTAGCACCGAGGCCATAAGAAGCTTCAATATAATCATGTGGAATAGTTTTAATCGCATCAGAAGCCAAGCTGGCAATAGTTGGTAATATCATTATACTTAATACTATCATACCTGCCATTAAGCTAAAGCCCATTCCACCAAAACATCTTTTAATAAAAGGTACTAGTACGATTACTCCAACCCATCCATATACTACTGAAGGAATTCCAACAAATAATTCTAGTGCTGGCTGTAATACTTTCCTACCTAATTTAGGTGATATTAAATTCATGAAAATTGCTAGTCCTATACTTATAGGTGCACTTATTATAACAGCTCCAAGTGAAACTATTACCGAACCTACTATAAAAAATGCTGTTCCAAGCAAAGGTTTTGTTGCATCTGGTTGCCATTTAGAACTAAACAAAAAATCCACTATTGAGTAGTGGTCATGTGTAAACGTTCTAATTCCTTTGGAAGCCACAAAAAAAATTATTGCTAGTGTTAAAGCCACTAATAATAATCCACAAAATGTAGCATATCCTTTACCTATGTACTCTGTCCTGAATTTTCTCCAAAAACTTCTCTTCTCCATATAATCAACCTCAAACAATTTATTAAGACACAAGACCAGCTGCAAGCAGCCAGTCTATTAGTCAGTTTTATTTAAAATCACTCATTGGTATATAACCTTGTTTTGTAATTTGTGGTTTGAAACTAGCACTCATCATATAGTCAATCAATGCTTTTGATACTCCAGTTGCTGTTCCCTTTGTATACATATGTTCATATGACCAGAATATATATTTACTACTAGTTGGTGTTTTACTAGTAATTATATTTTTAGTAGTAGCCTCAACTCCATCAATTTTAACTGCGCTTATATCAGCCTTAACTGCATCAGTTAAATATGATAGTGCTAAATAACTTACACTTCCAGGTGTTTGTTTCATAGAAGTTGCAACTGCACCACTTGAATCCTGAGTCATTCCTAAATCATCTTTTTCTGCTTTTCCTGCCATTACAGTATTCTTAAATGTAACTCTTGTACCTGAACCACTTGGTCTATGGATTACATTTATTGCTAAATCTTTACCGCCAACATCTTTCCAATTTTTAACTACTCCTGTGAAAATATCTTGGATTTGAGCTTTTGTTAAGTTAGTAACACCTGCATCATTTGTTGTTACTACAGCAAATCCAGTAGCACAAACTTGGTGATCTTTTAACTCTGCAACTTTAGTAGCATCTGTAAATTTTTCTTTTGCAAAAATATCTGAATCTCCAATTTGTACAGCACCCTGGCTTACTTGTGTAAGTCCAGTACCACTACCGCCACCTTGTACTGATACAGTAGCATCTGGGTTTTGTACTGTAAATGATTTTTGTGCAGCGTCCACTAGTGGTAGAAGTGCAGTAGATCCTGAAGCTGTAATTGACCCTGAAACTGTTGTTTTTGTATCTGCTCCATTTGTTTTGTTCCCAGCAGTATTGTTAGAAGCCGTTGAACTTCCACATCCTGCAAATAACCCAGCCATCACGGCTATCGATGCTGCAAGTACAGCAAATTTCACTTTTTTACTTTTCATAATAAAGTTACCCTCCATTCAAAATACGAAACTTATATATTTGTTTTTACCAACAGTTATATTCTAACAGCTCAAAGTTAATCAAATATTATACTCATGTTAAGATATGTTAACATTGTAACTTTACACTGTGAATTTGTCTATACTATTGGCCATTTTTTCACTATTAGTATGCATACTTTCTAGCATATCATACATATCTTTTGTATTTTCATATTTTTCTGATGCAATGCCACTTACAACGGCTATAGTATTATTAAATTCTTCGTAGGAATTTTTGATTTTTGTTAATCTTTCTGACACAAAATAATTTTCTTCATTTAGCATTCCAATACTTTTATATGCATCATTCATATAATTAACAATAGCTTCAGAGGATTTTAACATCTTAGCATAGTTATCTATACTATTATTTACAATTTTAAACTGACGAGTTGTGGTGTTATTTACTTGCTCTATTTTTTCTTGCACATTAAACATATCAGAATTTAATGCTGCTAAAATTTCATCTATTTTTTCCATTTGATAAGATACATTTTGAGATAATTTTTTAATTTCACCTGCAACAACTCCAAATCCCTTTCCTACTTCCCCATTTCTACCTGCTTCAATGGCTGCATTTATAGAAAGAATATGAGTCTGCCTTGATATTTGAGTTACTGTTTTTCCTACCTCTGCAATATTTAAAAGGTTCATTTTTAGTTTGTCAAATGAACTATTTGCATCACTCAATCTTGCACTTGTTTCTAAGTTTATATCTTTTAATTCATTCACGGTTTCAAGTCCTTCATTGTTTATATCCTTAATAAAAACTGCTTCCTTAAGAACTTTTTCAGATTGTAATTTTATATTTTCAGATTTATCCTTTACCGCATCAAAGAAATTGAAACTACTTTCCACCGCATTAAAAATTTTAACTGTATCCTTCTCAATAACCTCGGTGTTTTCATCCACTGATTTCATCCCTAATACAATGCTACTATAAGAATCTTTAATTCCTACATTAATTCTTAAAAAATCATCACTGTACCCTTTAATCTCCCATAGAAGATTTTTTAAACTGCCTGTCATGTTGTTGAAATTATAGCTGAGAGTACCAATTTCGTCCATATTATGTATTGTATTTGTAACTGTGAGATTTCCCTTTGATATTTCTTTAGTATTTTTTATCAGTAGATTCATAGGTTTAAATATGGTTTTTATTATTAAATTTAAAATTATAATGATCAAAATTATTAATAATACACCTATTACTAAAATAGACAGTCCTATGATTTTAGGTGCACTTTCAATTTCCCCTTGCTTTACTGTAAGAACTATAAGAGCTTTCAATTGAGGTACGCTTGTACAATTAGCATAATACCTCACATTGTCTTTAGTGTATTTAAGTATCATTGAATTCCCAGAATTCATAAATTTATTATTTTTTGATAATTGATCTATTTCTTTCAGTTTATCTTTTTTATTAATATCCATTTTATCTGGACTGTATATTATACTTTGAGAATCATCAACTATGAATATATATCCGCTATTTAAAAATTTAAACTTATCAAAAGTGCTTGAAAAATAATCTGTAAATACATTTTTTCCTACAGTGCCAATTATATTCCCCTTTGCATCTTTAATAGGTTGCAGAAAAGTTACTACTGGTTTAATAGATATCACTGATGTGTACACATTACTCATCACAGGATTGCCACTTAATAATGCCTGCTTCATGTAATCATGAGTACTAAGGTCAAATCTCTGAAAATCATCATTGCTACAAGCAATAGTGAAACCTTTTTTATCCGTAACAAATATGTTTTCATCATATTTATTTAGACCTGCAATTTTTTTGAGTTTATTTCTAAGATTACTAATATCACTAGCATAATTGTTTTCAATAGAATCATCCGTACTATTAGAAATTTGAGTAAGTACTTTGTTTACATCATTATCTACAGAAATCTGTTTTGCATCATTTTTTTCACCATCAATCAGTGTATTAAAATTATTATAAATTTGTGTAGAAACAGTTTTCATGTTGTCATTGCTCATATTAAACATACTATTATAAGTTATTATGTAAATGAATGCACCTATAAAAATCATACCTATTACTACTAGTATAGACACACTTGATACTATTTTCAGTGAAATAGAATCTTTGAATTTTGCTACTAAATCCAAATGTTCTGATTTTTTTTTCATTGCAGATATTATGTGTGCAAAATAATCCTTATATTTTCTAACTATACCTAAATCTTTCATCTTTTTTTTCTTCATCTTTTTCTTCATCTTTTTTTTCATCATCCACTGCTCCTTCAACTCAAAAGTATGTTAATCTTATAACATCCAAGTTAACTTTACTTTAGTTACTTGTTAATTTTGAGTTAAATAAAAAAATGGTTTATGGTTAATTTGTTTTTTTTAATGGAATTTTAATAATAAACTTACTTCCTTTCCCTAATTCACTGGTAACATTGATTGTTCCTGCAAAATTTATAACTATGTGTTTTACAATTGCAAGTCCAAGTCCTGTTCCTCCTTTAGCTCTTGATCTTGCCTTATCTACCCTATAAAATCTTTCAAATAACCTATTTATATGTTCTTTTGAAATACCTATTCCTGTATCCTCTACCCATACTATGCAAAGATTATTTTCTATTTTTGCCCCTATAGACACACTATCCTCAGCCTCGGAGTATTTTATAGCATTATCAACTAAGTTTAGAATCATTTGCTTAAATTTGTCTTTTTCACCTCTAAGTTTTATATGAGTATTTTCTAGTATTGCAAGTTTTATATTCTTACTATCTGCAGTATTTTTCATAAGATGAAATACATTATTAATTGAATCATCTACATAAAAATCTTCCGTTTGTATATTATTATGACCTTCAATATCAGAAAGCGTCAAAATGTCATTAATAAGCCTAGTAAGCCTTTCAACTTCATCATCAATTATATCCAAAAATTGATTTCTCTTTTTCTCATCCTTCACATACTTTAAAGTCTCTGCAAATCCCTTTATTGAAGTTAATGGTGTCTTTAACTCATGAGAAACATTTGCAACAAACTGTGATCTCATGTTTTCAAGTTTCTTTATATCTGTAATATCTTGAACTACTGCCACAGTTCCTATATGATTTTTATCTGCTACAATATCAGCAGTTTTTATTCTTAAAATTCTCTCTTTTGGCCAAAGTATTTTTAACTCTATAAACTCACTACTCTTGTATTTAAAAACTTCTTCAAATTCAAAATCTCTAATATGTTCAATAAAATTTTCACCAATTATATCTTTTTCTATTCCAAACAAAACCTCTGCATAGGGATTAATCATTATCACCTTATTATTTCTATCTACAGCTATAACCCCGCTCTCCATACTTTTAAGTATAGCTTCCATTTTCATCTGCTTATCCAAGGAGTCTTTCATTGTGGTTTGTAACTGTTCTGCCATGTTGTTAAATGTTTTACTGAGGTGGCCAAGTTCATCATCAGATTCTATTAAAACCCTTCTCTTTAATTCACCTTTAGCTACTAGGGAACTAGTGAACTCTAAGTTTTTTATTGGTCTTAAAATTGAATTTGAAACTTTAATTCCAAAACAAACTGAAAGCAAAACTGAAATTAGAACCAGTAACAAATAATATTTTATGTACTTAATTTGAATAATTTTTGATAATGAAAGTGATTCTAAACTAATTACAGTAAATGAACCTTTAATATTTGTTGCATAATAAACAACATTTTTATTAATTGAATTGTTAAACCTTATAGTATATGCTTCACCATTTTTTTTTGCATTACCTATTTCCTGCATTTTAGTGATATCAATATCATTTAAAGTTTGAACATTACTAAAAAGTATTTGATTTTTATCATTTAAGACCATTATGTCTTTATTTGTATCTAAATATAATTTATTTAATAGAGCATTAACATTTTCAACATTTTTCGAAGACATAATTTTTTCAACAACTTGATTATTATTACTCAATTCAGATTTTACATTTTCCTCATACTGGTAATTCACTATGGAAATAAAAAGTAAAGTTACTAATATTAATGTGAAAAAAATCGTACCTAAAATATTAACTAGTAGCTTTTTTTTCATATTATTCACCGTCGTAATTAAATCTATAGCCTATTCCACGAATAGTTTCTATGTATTTAGGATTTTTATCGTCATTTTCGATTTTTTGTCTTAAGTGCCTAATATGGACGTCTACGGTTCTTGTTTCACCAACATACTCATAGCCCCAAACTTTATCTAGAAGAAAGTCTCTAGTCATAACTCTTCCTTTGTTAGTTACTAATATTTGCAAAAGTTCAAATTCCTTTAGAGTCAATTCAACTTTTTTATCATTTTTAACAATGTTGTGCCTCTGAAAATCAATATTCACATTATCAAAAGTAAATGTTTTATCAATATATTGAACCCTAGTTCTACGTAGCACAGCCTTTACTCTTGCCACAAGTTCTCTTACTGAAAATGGTTTAGTTATATAATCATCAGCGCCAAGTTCAAGTCCAAGTATTTTGTCAAGCTCTTCTCCTTTTGCGGTTATCATAATTACTGGCATAGTTGAAATTGACTGATCTCGTCTTATCTCCCTGCATACATCATATCCATCCATGCCTGGAAGCATAAGATCTAATAAAACCAGTTGAGGAACTTCATGTTTTGCAAGTTTTAATGCATCTATACCATTACTTGCCGTAACAACCTTAAAACCATTTGTCTCTAAATTGAATTTTATTAATTCTACTATATGTTCCTCATCATCAACAACTAAAATTTTTTCTCCTGCCATAATAATACCCCCCTGAATTTCACTGGTTGAACTAAATAGTCGCTGGCCTATCTAGCACTAAAATATTATTTCCTAATGAAAATAAAAGAAAACATTCTACCGCAATTTTCCTTTTGTTTTCTGTAAGAAAACAACTCATATTCATCATCACAAGACGTACATATCTTTACATCTTGTATATTGTTTTCATTTAAGCCTATATTTATTAATTGGCTCCTTATACATTTATTCAAATCAAGTTTTCCATTTATATAAATATTTAACTCCTTGTATATATCAACTTCATAAAACTGTTTAAGTGCTTCCTGACCAAATTCGTAGCAACAAGACCTGTTATGTGGTCCTATATAAACAATTATATCATCTAAGCTAATTTTATAAGTATCCCGCATGGTTAGTATAGTTTTAGATACAATCTGCATTAATGTGCCCTTCCAACCACTGTGAACAGCTGCAATAATTTTGTTTTTTTTATCATAAATTAAAACAGGTACACAATCTGCTGTAAAAACACCAATTGCAATATTGGGCTTGTCTGTAATAAGTGCATCTCCATCTTTTACAATACTATCATAAAACACTACTTCATCACTATGCGTTTGTCTTAAATATCCAACTGCATTCAAGTCAAACCATTTTTTTATATTCTCTAAATTTTTCAAACCATTTTGAGTATTCATATTAAAATCAAGACCATTTTTAGCTGTTGAAAAGTTCAACTCAATGAAATTATCATTAAATGAAATAAACTCAAACTTGTCAATTATACTTTTCATTCTACACCCCAAAACTGAAATTTATCATAATCCATTTAAATTTTAACACTGTTTAACAAACATTTAACAAATATTAATTCATCATTTTTTATTTAACAGATTATTTATCTCCCGCATAAAAGTATTTATATCTTTAAATTGCCTGTATACAGATGCAAATCTAACATATGATACTTCATCAAGTTCCTTAAGTTTTTCCATTATCATTTCTCCGACGTCCTCTGACTTAACCTCCGTTACCATTTCATTACTTAAGCTCTTTTCTATTTCAAAAGCAATATCTTCAATTTGTTGCCTTGAAACTGGTCTTTTTTGACATGCTTTTATTAGACCATTTATTATCTTTGACTTATCGAAATACTCTCTACTGGAATCTTTTTTGATTACAAGTATAGGAATATCCTCTACTTTTTCATATGTGGTGTATCTTTTAGTACATTTTAGACATTCTCTTCTTCTTCTAATTGCCATATTATCCTCAGTAGCTCTAGAATCAATAACCTTACTGTCTTCAAATCCACAAAATGGGCATTTCAATGTTTTCACGTCCTTTGTATAATATTTTAAATATATTATACACTCTAATTACTTATATCATCAATCCTTATTATAGGATATGTCCTTACAATCTACTAAAATTACATCCACACCCACCTTATTTATTTGCTGCCAAGGAATTTCTATATCATTACTTTTGGAAAACCAACCAAGCTTTTGATTGGGTAATAAAATAGAAATAATTTTATAATCATCACAATCCACAACTAAGTCTTTTATAAATCCAAGTTTTGAACCTGTCGTAACATCTATTACTTCCATAGACTTTAATCTATTTAGGGAATGTAAAATTTCTTCCATAACATCACCACCTCACAATATTAAAATATATTATAAGAATCAACATATTATTACATTAAGATTAAAATCTGAAAGCTATGAATTTTTTTGCATTCATAGCTTTCAGTCCATTTTTACTATACATATTTCCTCATATGTTTCAAAGCTGTTTTTTCTAGCCTAGAAACTTGTGCTTGGGATATACCTATCTCATCAGCTACTTCCATCTGTGTCCTTCCATCAAAAAATCTCATATTTAGAATCATTTTTTCTCTACTACTTAATCTCTTCATAGCTTCCTTAATTGAAATATTTTGAAGCCAACTATCATCTAAATTTTTGTTATCACTAATTTGATCCATAACATAAATTGCATCTCCTCCATCATGATAAATTGGATCAAATAATGATATTGGATCTTGTATAGCATCCAATGCAAAAACGACTTCTTCCCTTGGCAATTCAAGTTCCTTTGCAATCTGAGAAACAGTTGGTTCCTTATTGTCTTCTCTAATAAGCTTATCTCTTGCTTGAAGAGCTCTATAAGCTATATCTCTAAGAGATCTACTAACCCTTATTGAGTTATTATCTCTTAAATATCTTCTTATTTCTCCTATTATCATTGGCACAGCATAAGTTGAGAATTTAACATTTTGACTCAAATCAAAATTGTCTATTGCTTTGATAAGTCCAATGCAACCAACTTGAAATAAATCATCAGCGTTTTCTCCTCGATTATTAAATCTCTGTATTACACTTAGAACCAACCTGAGATTTCCTCTTATAAAAGTTTCCCTTGCATTAGAATCACCACTTTTTAGAGATAATAAAAGTTCCCTCTTTTCTTTTTCTTTCAACACTGGAAGTTTTGATGTGTTAACTCCACATATTTCCACTTTATTAATCATCAATCTTATCAGCCCCTTAAGAATAATAGCATTTAAATTATTCCCTCTGGCAACCGATTTTATACTAGAGACATACCTATATCATTTTATTGATCTCTTTTTTTAATCTTTTTACAATTCTCTTTTCAAGTCTTGAAATATATGATTGGGAGATGCCAAGCATGTCCGCAACTTCCTTTTGTGTCTTTTCTGTGCATCCATTAAGTCCATATCTAAGTTGTACTATTTCTTTTTCTCTAATTGAAAGCTTCATCATAGCTATATTTAAAAGCTGTTTATCCACTTCATCCTCTATGAGATTATAAACAGAATCATTTTCTGTTCCCAATATGTCTGACAATAATAATTCATTTCCATCCCAATCAATATTAAGTGGTTCATAAAAAGAAATTTCAGCACGAATTTTATTATTCCTTCTTAAATACATTAAAATTTCATTTTCAATACATCTAGAAGCATAGGTTGCCAGTTTAATATTCTTCTCTGGATCAAAAGTATTCACAGCCTTTATAAGTCCTATTGTACCTACTGATATTAAATCCTCTACTCCTACTCCAGTATTTTCAAATTTCCTAGCTATATATATAACTAGCCTCAAATTCCTTTCAATAAGAATAGACCTCACACTTTCATCGCCATGCATAAGTTTGTTTATAAGCTCTCCTTCTTCTTCCTTTGTTAGCGGAGGAGGCAATGCATCATTCCCTCCTATATACATTACTTTTTTAACTAAAAACCTGAATTTTATTAATATTCTATTACAAATTACACTTAACCACATACATAACCCCCCCATTTTATATAATACCCCTAGATAATAAGGCATTAAAATCGTTTAAGTCACTTAGCTTTGTGTCAGAAAAAGCTACTATCAATTCTTTGCTACTAAAAGTATCCTCACAATAAATATTAACAGTTGACGGTTTAAACCCAATAAGAATACCGCTGGAACCATCTACAACCTTATATGGTATGTAATAAATTTTATTTTTTTTTATATCTATGTCTTTTAATATATGTCGTTCAACAATCATCACTGGTAAGTTTGTAGCAGGTTCTCTCAGTTCATTACCGGTGTCTAAAAAAGCCTTTACCCGTTTAATTTTATTATCAACGATTATGTCCACTTCATATATTAATTTTGTTATCTCTTTACGATCTTTTATGTATATTAGAAGTCTGTGCACTATCACATAACATGTTAATGCTGCTGTTAATATACCTGTATATGAAAAGTCCAACATTTTATAATTAAATGTTAAATTCCCATTGTTGCTAAATTCAATAAATATACAAATTCCTGCAAGTAGCATTGAATATAAAACAAATATGCCTAATGCTTTTATATAAAAAAATATATTCATAATTCTAAAACATATAAGTATCATTAAAAATGCTATAAGAATCTTAAATGGCAATGTTAATAATATTTTTGGCACAGAATACACTAAAGTTAAAACATATAGACTACCAAATAATGCTGATAGAAAAATTATTTTTAGTTTTATATAAATTTTTAATGTTTGTGCAGTTATATACAGTAAAAAAAAATTAACAAGTAGATTTTCAATAATAAGCACATCTAAGTATATTACCATATTATTCCTCCTCACTTAGATAATTATATCCCTATATATAACAATATTTTGTCATAATATAATCTATAATTAAAACTTTTCTTTCCTTTAATTTGCTATTATTTATTAAATACTACTAATCTAATACAAATTATTTTCTAAGAAATGCAAAAAAAAAAAAGCAGCTACCCCAAAATAGAAATTGATTTCTATTTTGAAGTAGCTGTTTTTTTATTTCCCTTTGTTTTGTCTGCGCAAAAATGCTGGTACGTCTAAATCACTATCGTTTATTTTAGATGAATAATCCACCGTACTTGCAACTTCAAGATCCGATTTTTTTACTTCATCATCAACTTTTTTAGTTCTTATATCTGGTTCTATTTTATCATTCTCAAACCCTGTAGCAATTACTGTTATTCTTAATTCATCCTTTAAGTTTTCATCAATAACTGCTCCAAATATTATATTTGCATCAGGATCTGCTGCTTCTTGAACAATTTGTGCAGCTTCATTTATTTCTAGTAACCCTAAATCCTCTCCACCAGTTACATTTAATAACACTCCTGTAGCTCCTACAATTGAAGTTTCTAGTAACGGACTTGATATTGCCTGTTTAGCTGCGTCAGCTGCTCTATTGTCGCCTGTACCTGTGCCAACACCCATGTGAGCAAGTCCTTTGTCAAGCATTACTGTCCTTACATCTGCAAAATCTAGATTTACTAGCCCTGGTATTGTTATTAAATCAGAAATACCTTGTACACCTTGTCTTAATACATCATCTGCAAATTTAAATGACTCAACAAGAGTTGTTTTTTTGTCAACAATAGCAAGTAATCTCTCATTTGGAATTGTAACTAGTGTATCAACTCTTTCTTTTAAATTTTTAATACCAACTTCAGCATGAATCATCCTTTTTCTACCTTCAAAAGGGAAAGGTTTTGTAACAACTCCTACTGTTAAAATCCCCATAGATTTGGCGATTTCGGCAACTACAGGTGCCGCTCCAGTTCCTGTTCCTCCACCCATTCCAGCAGTAATAAATACCATATCTGCACCTTTAATAGCCTCAGATATCTCCTCTTTACTCTCCTCTGCAGCTTTTTGCCCTATCTCAGGGTTCGCTCCAGCACCCAGTCCTTTTGTTAACTTATCTCCGATTTGTATCTTTTGTGACGCTTGTGAAAGTGCCAATGCCTGTTTATCTGTGTTTATAGCGATAAACTCAACATTTTTTAATCCATCTATGATCATCCTATTGACAGCATTATTTCCTCCGCCACCACAACCAATTACTTTTATTTGTGCAAATTCTTGAACATCAACATCAAAATCTAGCACACTAATACCTCCTCTTTAGAAAAAATCCGCAAGAAATTTTTTTACTTTAGTCAAAACGCCTGCATTTTCATAATGTTTTTTATTTTTTTGTTCCCAAATACTGGTACTTTCTACATTCTCATAAAACTCGTCAGATATTTCACTCTGTTTAAATGTATCTGATGCATCCTTGACTATACCAACAGCAACAGAATATATTGGATTTGCCGCACCTACGTATTCAGGAGATCCTATCTTAACGGTTTTTTTGAGTATATTCTTTGTAAATGATGTAACACCTTTAATTAATGAAATTCCTCCACCCACAAAAACAACGTTTGAAATCTGCTCATAAAAACCACTTTTTTCAATCTCACTTTTAGCAAGGATAACTAATTCCTCAACTCTAGCCTCTAAAATTTCCTTAAAAAATTTATAGTCTATTGAATGCTCATCATTATATGAGGATTTGATGAATTCTTTATCCTTCCCGATGTTTTCATCATCTAATAAATTAGCATATTTAATTTTAAGTTTTTCAGCTTCATTAAATGGAAGCTTTAGACCTAAAGATATATCATTAGTTATGCTATTTCCACCAAGTGGTACTATTGAAGTAAAACAAATGTTATCATTCTTAATTATAGTTATATCAATTGTTTCAGCTCCAACATTTACCAAAGCTACTCCCATTTCTTTTTCTTCCCCTGTTAACACAACTTTAGAAGTGGCCCTAGGTTGTAAACATATACCTTTAACCTTAATTCCAGCCTTATTAACACTTTTTATAAGATTATTTACAACTGTAGTCTTTGCAATCAAAACCTCTGCCTCTACTTCAAGTCTTAATCCACTCATTCCAATAGGATCTTTAATATTGTCATAACCATCAATTATAAATTGTTTTGGCTCAATACCTATAATCTCTTTATCGGTTGAAATTGATACAAGTTTAGTAGCTTCTAACACTCTTTCTACATCATTTTTTCTAATTTCTCTGTCCTCAGAAGATATAGCCACCATCCCAGTGTTATGTACAAGTTCACTTATTCCACCAGGAAGTGATATATAGGCATCTTTAATTTCAATGTCAACCATTCTCTCTAGCTTCTCTACGCATTCTTTTATAGACTCTGCAGCACTGTCTATATCTACAACAATAGCTTTTTTTAGTCCTCGACAATTTACAGATGTTATTCCAAGAATCGAAAGTTCAGCATTTTTATCCAGTCTTCCTATAGCTGCACAAACTTTCGAAGATCCAACATCTATTCCAACAAAATATTCATTCATACAGTTTTCCCCCCTATAAGAGAACACACTTTAATATATTCAACATAAAATCCAGATTTCCTCTATTTTAATAACTTTTTTTTTAAAATTAATATAATTTACATAATAATTGTGTTTTTTAATTGATATGTATTAAAAAAAGGGTAAGTTCATAACTAACCCTTTTTTTTTGTAAAAATTAATTTGCTTTTTCTAATTCATCAATATCTACACTTCTAGTATGTTTCGTATGGCTCCATTCTTTGTCATTCTTTTTTAATATTCCTTGTATAGCTATAGGAAACCATGTTATTTGATATATTGGCATTATAATGTAATATAATAATATTTTAACATCAAGTTTCTTATCCAAGATTAATAAAAATGGAGTGTACAAATATAAAAATGCAGTAAAAACAACCGTCATTATTGTGAGGATATTTATATTTACACTACCCATAATTCCTGTTTTTCCACTTAAATAACCAAATGCATTAAACCCAACTTGAACTAAGCCTATAACCGTTACAATACCCATTATAATAAATAGCACTGGTTGTACTGTGTATATTGCGCAGTCAATGGCTGTTAGGCTTCTTTCCTTAATGCCTTTTATAAGCAGTTTAAAAAAATACCTTCCAGATACATCTGCATATCCTTGCATCCATCGTCTTCTCTGCCTCCAGGATTGGACAAGTGTAAGTGGTTTTTCATCATAAACAATTGCATCGTGAGCAAATCCAACCTTGTAACCATTATACACTAACTTACATGTAAATTCCAAATCTTCTGTCAAACACGAAACGCCCCAACCTAATTTTTTTAGAACTTCAATGTCAATGCAGAGACCTGTACCTCCTAATTGGCTTGATAATCCCATATTATTTCTTGCAAGTTGAAACATTCTATTATTTTGCCAGAATGATATGGAATAGCAGGCTGTAATCCAAGTATCCTTGGGATTTTTACTATCTAAATATCCCTGAACTACTTTATATCCCTCTAAAAGTTTTTTATTCATTTGCTTTAAAAAGTCCTTAGAAGCTATATTATCTGCATCAAAAATAACCACAGAATCATACTTTTTCTCCATTTTAAATATTTTATTAAACATCCATTCTAGTGCAAACCCTTTTCCTCTTCTATCTTTGTCAAACCTTTCATATACAATAGCACCCTTAGCTCTGGCATTTTTTGCAGTATCATCAGTACAATTATCTGCAATGACAAATATGTCATAAAGCTCCCTAGGATAGTCAAGTCTGTTTAAACTCAATATGACATCACTAACAACTGCCTCTTCATTATGAGCAGCTACCAATAGTGCAAAGCTATTTTTTGGTTCTACAATATCCTTACTTTTCTTTTTATAAATACCGAACAATGAAATAATTACATTGTATAGAGAATAAATAAAGGCAAAACCTACGAACACATGAGAAATAATTATTAATATATGTACTAGTTCATTCAATGCGATCCCCCCTGAACAAAGTTATTTTAGCATAAAAATATATTAAATGCTATACAATAGTTAAGAATTTTATGTTAGTTAACATAAATATATCATTAACTATTATACCCACTTTTAAATTTATTTAAAATACATTAATTACTTTTTGTGGATTATAATGATATCAATTTTGAAATAAGTTCCTTGTCAATGCAATAGGTCATTACAGATTCGTGGGAAATAGTACCCGCCCTATATAATTCAGCAAGGGCCATGTCCATAGTTTTCATCCCATATTTATTACCCGTTTGGATTAATGATTGAAGTTGATGGGTTTTACCTTCTCTAATTAAATTTTGAATTGCAGGAGTGCTAATCATTATTTCAAGTGCAGCAACTCTTCCATTTCCATCTTCTGTAGGGATAAGCTGCTGAGACACTATCCCCCTCATTACAGCAGCAAGTTGTATTTTTATCTGTTGTTGCTGGAATGGTGGAAAAACATCTATAATTCTATCTATTGTTTTTGCAGCTCCAATAGTATGTAAAGTTGAAAACACCAGATGACCTGTTTCCGCAGCAGTAATTGCAATGGATATTGTTTCAAGATCTCTCATCTCACCAACAAGAATGACATCTGGATCTTCTCTAAGTATTGCTCGAAGTGCTGATGTATAACTTACACTATCCCTACCTATTTCTCTCTGATTAATAATTGATTTATTATGCTTATGCAAATACTCTATTGGGTCTTCCAATGTAATTATATTTGCTTTTCTAGTTGCATTTATTTCATTAATCATTGCAGCAAGTGATGTACTTTTTCCACTACCGGTTGGTCCAGTTACTAGAACTAGTCCTCTTTGTGAATCTATTAGCCCATTTATTATTTTAGGGAAATTAAGATCCTTTAATGCTGGCACTTTTAATCCTACATTTCTTATTGCTATAGCATCGCTACCTCTTTGTTTATAGACATTAATTCTGAATCTTCCAATTCCAGAAACAGAAAAAGATGAATCCATTTCCCCTTTTGTTTCATATTCATCGAATCTATCTTCTAATAATTCTTTTGCAAAATTTTTTGTATGTATTGGTAGCAGTTTTTCTTCGCCAACAGTATCCAATGTTCCATTTATCCGTAAAACTGGTGGAACCCCAACTGTTATGTGTAGATCAGAAGCTTTCTGTTCCAATGTTAACTTTAATAATTCATTTAAGGTTTTCAATATATAATCCTCCTAGTCTAATCAAGTACTTATATAAATATTTATTCCGGAATTAAATTCAAAACGCATAATAATAAAATACTATATATATAAATTAATTATATACTAACTTTTCATTTTAGTAAAAGATTATGTTATTTAAATTTCAAATATATTAATTGGATTAATTATATTTACACCAAAATGGATCAACTCATGGTTAAATCCGTGAGTTGATCCATTTTTATATTTTTGAAGTTCTCTTACTTCATTGACTCTATAATACTCTGAGAAAGGTCATCCATTAACTCCATATCATCTGCTTTCATGGCGGAGTTAACTGATACCTCATTGTCTAAAATGGTAATTTCTTTCATCTCATCTAAAAGTTCACGCATCAATTTGCCTGATTGAGGAGCCCATGACCCATTTTCTATAAGAGTGAAAGTTCTTTTTTGAACATTTAATGCCTTCATATCCATTATATAATTCAGCATAGGTGGATATATTTTCAAGTTATAAGTTACCGATGCAAGAACCACATGACTATATTTGAATGTTTCAGAAATCAAATATGATACATGAGTTTTTGAAACATCATACATAACCACATTTGTCATTCCCTTTTCCACCAGCCGAGTTGCCAAATCATTAGCAGCCGCCTCAGTATTTCCGTACATTGTTCCGTAAACAATCATCACTCCCTTTACCTCTGGCTCATAGCTACTCCACTTGTTGTACTTATCAAGCAAGTATCCCAAATCATTACGCCAAATTGGGCCATGTAGTGGGCATATAACCTTGATGTCAATAGTGCCTGCCTTTTTCAAAAGATCCTGAACATGAGGACCATACTTGCCTACAATATTTGTATAATATCTTCTTGCCTCGTCAATCCAATCCCGGTCAAAATTAGTCTCGTCATTAAATAGCTTACCGTCCAAGGATTTAAACGATCCAAAGGCATCAGCGGAAAATAGAACACCATTAGTAGTATCGAATGTCACCATGGCTTCTGGCCAATGTACCATTGGTGCAAATACAAATACGACATTATGTTTTCCAAAGGACATACTATCTCCTTCTTTTACCTCTAATAATTTGCCATCAATGTGGAAACCAAACTGATGCATGAATAGTGCAGCTTTTTCTGTACACACAATCTTTACATCAGGATAACGAAGAATAATCTCTTCAATACATGCTGCATGATCTGGCTCCATATGGTTAATTACCATATAATCTAAATCTCTGCCGTGCAGCACCTGTTTAATATTTTCAAGAAATTGACGACAAATTGACCAGTCCACTGTATCAAATAGTACTGTCTTCTCATCTAATAGTAGATAAGAGTTATAAGAAACACCTTGTGGAATGGGATGAATGTTTTCAAATAGAGTAAGGCGATGGTCATTACCACCAACCCAATAAAGATCCTCGGTTACTTTTCTAACACAATACATAGATATAATCCTCCTTTTATACTAAAAACCCATTATTATTTTTAATTATTATAGAGATCATACTTCTATAAACATATCCTTTTCTTCACCACAAGCGGGGCAAGTCCACTCTTCAGGTATGTTTTCAAAGAGAGTTCCAGGAATTACTTCACCTTCTTCGTCGCCTATTCCAGGATCGTATTCATAACCACATCCGTTACATACATAATGTTTCCAGGTTTGAATAACTTTTTTCTGAGACGCTCTCTTCATCTTCTTCATTGGAGGAGCCTCCTTCTTTGGTTCTCCGCTATCTAAAGCGGCAGTTAGTAGTGGTAATATTTCCATTAAATCTCCAACAATTCCATAGTCTGCATTCTTAAAAATTTTAGCATTAGGATTGATATTTATAGCAACAATTGTAGTAGCATCCTTTATACCTTTCAAATGTTGACCTGCACCTGAAATGCCGCAAGCAATATAAAGGTTGCCTTTGAATTTTTGACCAGACATACCAATGTAACGATTCAGTGGTACATATTTAAGTGTTTCAGCTACTGGACGTGAAGAACCTATAGCTGCACCAGCTTGAACTGCTAAGTCTTCTATTAGCTTCATATTTTCTTTTTCTCCTATTCCAAGGCCAGCGCTGACTACCCTTTCTGCCTTAGTTATAGGTGTATCCAAAGGAATTCCAACTGTAAAATCATAGGAATCTTTCTTAAGAGCATTAACAAGAGCATCCACTTTTTCTTCAGGAGTTCCTTCTTTGAAAATAACTTTTTTACGATAACCAGTGGCTGGTCCATGCTGAGAGGTTTTTGCTAAATGCTCGGTCTTAGGCATCTTCCCTATTATATTAGCAGCGATAACAACCCGTTGAATCTCATTTGTTCCTTCATATATTGTACAGATCTTAGCATCCCTATAAGCACGTTCAACTTCCATACCTTTGAGATAACCGTTTCCCCCAAAGATTTGTAGAGCATCGTTTACAATCTCAAGGCAAACGTCTGAAGCATATTGTTTTGCCATAGCAGCTTCTTTGCTGTAATGCTCATGATTTTGTTTAAGCTCTGCGGCACTGTAAATAAGTAATCGAGCTGCTCTAAGCTTTGTTGCCATATCTGCTAGCTTAAAAGCTATAATTTGTTGCTGGCAGATAGGTTTCCCAAATTGAACTCTTTCTTTTGAGTACTCTAACGCGTGCTCATAAGCTCCTTGAGCAATGCCAAGAGCTTGGGCCGCAATACCAATACGTCCACCATCCAAAGTTGCCATAGCAATCTTGAAACCCTTACCTTCTTCTCCTAATAAATTTTCCTTAGGGACTTTCACGTCATTGAAGATAAGCGCTGCAGTAGAAGAGGATCGAATACCTAGCTTATCGTAATGCTCTCCAAAGCTAAATCCCTCTGTGCCCTTCTCCACAATAAATGCACTTATACCACGAACACCTATATCTGGCGAGGTAACAGCAAAAACAACATATATATCAGCCTTAATCGCATTGGTAATGAAGATTTTTTCACCATTTAAAATATAATTATCACCATCCAGGACTGCAGTTGTTTCTGTACCACCGGCGTCACTACCGGCATTTTCCTCGGTAAGACCAAATGCGCCAAGTTTTTCTCCCTTTGCTAATGGAATCAAATATTTTTGTTTCTGCTCCTCTGTTCCGTATGCAGCAATTGGGTATGTGCCCAAAGATGTATGTGCAGAAAGAATTACACCAGTACCGCCATCAACTCTTGATAGTTCCTCAACAGCTATTGCATAACTGAGTACATCCAGGCCTGCTCCACCATACTCTTTTGGATACGGGATCCCTAGCATACCTGAACTTGCTAGCTTATTAATTGCATCTGTTGGGAATTTATTCTCCTGATCCAACATAAATGCAATAGGTTTAACTTCCTCTTCTGCAAACTCTCTAATTTTTGTTCTCAAATTTTCATGTTGATCCATAGTCTTAAACAACATAAATACACCTCCTCTAAATTAAAACGGTTTCATGAATGTGATTTTTTTAAATCTGCAAAATTAAAACACTAGCTGCCGCAAGCAAAACTCTACAAATTAAAGTAACCTGTACCCTTCTTCTTTTTATACTTCCAATCCATATAATCAGTATGTGTTACCTCACAAACTATACCTAGAAATACATTTCTTAAATGTATACTGAAACCGTATAGTTTAATTATATACATAAGAAATATACATTTCAAGCCCAATTCAAACTTTTTTTGTCATGATCGCAGTAAAAGCACGTAGCTATTTGCAGTGTAATATTAATTTTATAGGAATTGTTTTTTATTATTATATAAAGACTTGTACCCTAAATTTAAGGATAAAAATACCGTAGTGCAAACAGAAGTACAAATTGCAATCATAATGGCTATTTGGTACATAATTGCTGTAGTAGGTAATGTACCAGATAACATTTGTCCAGTCATCATTCCTGGTAAAAATATTATTCCCATTCCCAGCATTGAATTCATTGTAGGAATTAAAGCAGTTTCTAAGGCATTATTGGCAAAAGGCTTTAAAATATCTTTAGGTTCTACCCCTAAATTAAGTAAGGTATTAATTTTGTTTTTTTCCTTATTTATATCGTCCATAAAGGTTTTTATCGCGATATTTACTCCAGTCATAGCATTACCAATAATCATACCGGCTAAAGGTATTGTGTATTGAGGGTTAAATATAGATTTTCCAACAACTATAGTTACAAAAAAAATTAGAACAAAAAGTCCTGAAAATGTTAAAGAAGATCCTATTGCAATTTTAAATTTATTGTTTAGGTCTTTTCTACCTTTAAGTACTCTATGAATAGAAAATGATATCATAAGTATTAAGAAAATTATAGTAAATAAAGGCCTCGGATTCTTAAATACATATTGAAGTATGTAGCCAACAATCACAAGTTGAACTGACATTCTTAAACTTGCAACTAAAAGAAGTTTTGATTGATTAACCTTAGCTCTTTTCATAATCACGAGAACTATAATTAGGAGTAAATATATAAGTGAAAATTGGAAAATACCCAATTGTACTGCTCCCTCCATCTTTAAGCCTCCTTTATTATTTCAATTTTATTTTCACAGAATTCTTCAAGTATAGCTTTATTGTGACTTACAATCACAATATCAATATTCTTTTTAAAGCAGAAGTTTTTTATATTTATCATTATTTTATGGCTGTTTTTTTCATCTAATGCAGAAGTTGGCTCATCAAGCAATATAACTTTTGGACATAATGATAGAAAAATGGCTATATAAACTCTTTGACGTTCCCCACCCGATAGCGTAGATGCATTTTGGTCAAGTGGAACATTTACGCAGCAAAGATTGGTAATGCTCGCAATATATTCTTCATCAGGCATAGTCTTTTGTCTTAGAGCATAAAAAGTTTTAAAATTATCAGTTATGCTTTCATCAAAAAGAAAAACCTCTTGGGACACTAAACTTACTTCACGCCTTAAAGTAATAGGGTCATAGGAGCTTACTGATTTGCCTTTATATAATAATTCTCCAGAAGTTGGATTTATAGACTGGTTGAGAAGCTTTAAAAAAGTGCTTTTTCCACATCCACTCTCCCCAACAATAAAATTAATTTTTCCATGCTCAATCTTTATGTCATTATAAGTTAAGTTGGATTTATAAATAAGATTAGTTGCTTGAAACAATAGTTCATTCATTGTAATGCCTTCCTTCATTTATTCTTATTGAAAATAATATACCATGTAAATAAGAGCAAAGTTTTATAAATTAAGACTTTGCTCTTGCTTATTTAACTCTGCACAATTGTTTTTATTTTGGAGTACTGCTGTTTACAATGATTTATAATTAGCTTCCTTCTCTCCAAGGCGAAGCACTTTCCATCCGATAAAGGATACAGACCAAACTATTACAAACATTATGACTAGAATATATCCCATTATATTAAAATCTAAATTTTGAAGCCACAGCCAAAATCCACTATTAAGATTACTTTCCTGAGCTATTACCTGAAACACTTCTATTATGCCAATAACCCCTGCCGCCAGTATTGAAAGACCTGTTATAGTTAAATTGTAATATACTTTTCTGAGTGGCGAAGAAAATACCCACTTATATGCTGTACTCATAAAAAGACCATCTAATGTATCCATAGTACTCATACCTGCTGTAAATAAAATTGGAAAAGATAAAATAGCTACCCATGGAACCCCTTTGTTTGCTGCGGTTGCTGACGTAGCTAATACTGCTATTTGTGTTGCAGTGTCAAATCCAAGCCCAAATAGAAATCCTACTATGTAAACATGAAAATTTTTGTTTACAACATTAAACAGGCGTTTTATCAAAGCACCTATGAAGCCATTATTTGATTTTTCCTCAATGTTTTCATTATAATCACCACGCCGCATACGTTTAAAGGTAGTTATAATATCCTTTAATATAAAAAAATTTATTGTTGCTAGAATTATTAAAAACCCACCTGAGAATAAGGTAGCAACAACTCCTCCCAATGTTTGAAATTGAGGAAGCGCTTTTTCTGCCCATTTTACTGCAAAAATTGTTAATATACCCATAACGATTACTACTGTGGAATGTCCAAGTGAGAAAAAAAATCCTACACCTTTAGTCTTTTTACCTTCCTGAATTAATTTACGGGTCATATTATCAATAGCAGCAATATGATCTGCATCAAAAGCATGCCTAAGACCAAAGGTATAAGATAATACGCCCATCCCTAAAAGTTCAGGATACCTACCAGTATTAGTGAGAAGTAGTATTCCCCCTACACAATATATGGTAAGAACCATAACTAAATATTTTGAAGCTTCAAAATAACCACTTTTTGAATTTGTTGCTATAGGTTTGTTCATATTACTTTATCCTTTCATAATTGTTTTTACTTATGCTATTAATAAAAATAGTTGTTTTTGGCTTGTTTTAATTTTTCTATTAGGCATAATTAACTCACAGCTTATTAATTATACTAGCACTATACGCTGCACCAAATCCATTATCTATATTTACTACACTTACACCGCTAGCGCAACTATTTAACATTGAAAGTAGAGCTGAAATTCCTCCGAAGTTAGCTCCATATCCAACGCTAGTTGGAACTGCTATAACAGGTTTATCTACAAGCCCTCCTATAACACTAGCTAAAGCTCCTTCCATTCCAGCAATCACTATAACAACTTTTGCTCCTCTAATAACATCTAATCTTGCAAAAAGTCTGTGTATACCAGCAACTCCTACATCAACCACTTTAACAGCTCTGTTCCCCAGTATTTTTGCAGTTTCATAGGCTTCTTCTACTACTGGTAAGTCAGATGTACCTGCCGCAACAATAGCTATATAACTATCTGTAATAGCCTGTTCTTTTCTTTTGATAGTTATTGTTTTTCCAAGTTTATTATATTCTGCTTCCATGCATATTTCCTTTACTGCATTATACATTTCTTCTGTAGCTCTAGTTCCTAATATATTATTGTTTTTTGTAAGCATATATTTAACAATATCTCTAACTTGATCTAATGTCTTTCCTTCGCAATATATTACTTCCGGATAACCAACTCTAATTTCTCTATAATTATCTATTTTAGCAAAACCTAAATCCTTAAAAGGCAAATCCTCTAGTTTCTCAAGAGCTTCTTCTATATTTATTTTATTATCCTTAATATCTTCCAATAAAACTTTAATTTCCTCTTTATCCATTAGCTTCGTCCCCCTAAAACTTTTACTGGAATTTATATTTTAATATTATTTACATATCTAATTATTTTTAATATTTTTGTTTATATTTCACCTAATTCTGTCTTTTCTTCTACTGAAAGAACTTCATTCATGCTACCAGTTCTGTATCCTAGAATATCCAGAGTAACATACGTGAATCCAATTTTTTTGAACTTGTCACCTATCTTATCCATTACTTTCGTATTAAAAAATTTAACTCTTTCTTCAGGAGAAACTTCAATTCTAGCTATTTCTCCATGATGTCTTACTCTTACTTGTGTTATTCCCATATCAATTAAAAACTGTTCTGCTTCATCTACCATTTTAAGCTTTGGAATAGTTATTTTCTTTCCATAAGGGAATCTAGAAGATAAACATGCAAAGGAAGGCTTGTTCCAAGTTGGAAGTCCAAGCTCTTTTGAAAGTTCTCTTATATCTGCCTTAGTTAGATTTGCTTCCTTAAGTGGGCTTATTACCTTTAACTCTCTAGCTGCCTTCATCCCTGGTCTATAATCACCGTTATCATCAAGGTTTGAACCATCAAAAACATATTCCATGCCGTTTTCTTCAGCTACTTTACCTATCTTTGTAAAAAGCTCTTTTTTGCAAAAGTAACACCTATTTTTAGGATTGCTAGCAAACCCCTCAATATCTAGTTCCTCTGAAGATATAATTAAATGCTTTACTCCCATATCCCCCGCGTATTTAATTGCTTCCTTTAATTCTCTTTCAGGATAAGTTGAGGATGTAGCTGTAACTGCTACCATTTTATCTCCTAATATATCATGTGTAACCCTAACTAAAAATGTACTATCCACTCCACCTGAAAAGGCAATTGCCGCACTGCCACTTTTTCTAATACTATCTTTTAGCGATTCAAATTTTTCTTGTAATAACATTTTTGTCCTCCCAAAATCATCCCTTATTTTTCATTGTTTATCTTACAATCATAACATTATTTTATATCTTGTCTATAAACCGCTTTATAAATCTTATCTATAGATATATTTTTTTCTTTTGCTATAGTCTTGCATTCTTCATATTCAGGTTTATATTTCACTAACTTACCTTTATAATAAGATTTCTTTATTGTAATATCTCCATAGGCTGTTTTAACTTTTGAAAATTCTCTATTTAGCATTATTTTTTCAACTCTAAATTTCCTAACACCAATTGAGGTTGTTTCTTCAAAAATAATATCTAAAGCATTTTTTTCACATTTTTCATTAACTAATACACTTAATTTTATTCCAGGCCTTCCCTTTTTCATAAATATAGATGTTTTAAATACATCTAGGGCTCCTGCTTCAAAAAGTTTTTCTTCTACATATCCATAAAATTCTGGATTCATATCATCTATATTAGTTTCAAGTATATACTGTTCTTCTTTTTTTTCAAAGATTTCTTTCTCACCCAAATATACTCTTAAGACATTTGGAATTTCTAGATCTCTATGACCTATTCCATAGGCTATTTTTTTAATTGAAAACTCAATCTTTTCAGTGAACTCCTCTGCATTTGCTGCAAGTATTGCGGCTCCAGTAGGCGTTGTTGTTTCAAATTGAACTATTCCAGTATTTATAGGAATATTCTTTAATATTTCTACTGTTGCAGGGGCTGGTACTGGCATAAGACCATGAGCACATTTAACAAATCCGCCTCCAACTTGAACGGTGGATGCCATGATTTTATCAACTTTTAAATAGTCTAAACAAATAGCTGCCCCCACCATATCTACAATAGAATCAATAGCTCCTACCTCATGAAAATGTACTTCATATAAGTTTTTTCCATGAACCTTTGCTTCCGCTTCTGCAACTTTCATAAACATATCTAAACTAAGCTTTTTAACCTTATCACTTAAATCACTTGAGTTTATTATTTTTTCTATAGCCTCTAAGTTTCTGTGATGATGCTCATGATTCTGTTCCTGTTGATGCTCTTTATTATATTCATGACCATGCTCAGAGCAGTGATGTTCCTCACCACTATTATGCTCATGTAGAGTTTGTTCTGAAATATATGTCTTATTATCCAATTTATGTTTTAATACAACATCTACCCTAGTTCCTGTTATCCCAAGCTTCTCTGCCTTTTTAATCCCTATTTCATATTCAGAACTTAAGTTGAGCCTTGAAAGTTCTTGCACTAAATATTCTTTAGGTACTCCTAAATCTACAAGTGCTGCTAAATTCATATCACCACTTATTCCACAAAAACAATCATAATATAAAATCTTCATGTTTATCGCTCCTTCTAACTGTTTGAATTTCAGAGGCCTTATGTCTATGCAAATAGTGCTTTAACATTTTTTAATTCTTTACGGATTTTAATTCCCTGTGGACAATGTGTTTCACATTTACCACACTCTTTGCATTTATCTGCTCTTTCTGATATATCTACAAAAGCATTATAGTGAGCCTTAAGTTCTCCCTCTGTTTTGGGTGTAACAAGCATGTGATATTGATTATACTGAGTAAAGTTCTTAGGAATATTTACTCCTGCTGCACAAGGCATGCAATACTGACAACCCGTACAGTTAACTTTTGTTCTTATTTTATATGCTTTTTGAACATCAACCATTATTTCTAATTCTTTTTCTGTTAGTGAATTAGGTAGCGACGCACTGGCAATTCTTAAATTTTCATCGATATGTTCCATCACGTTCATTCCACTAAGTACCACCGATACTTCTGGATGATTCCATACCCACCCTAGTGCCCATTCAACTGGTGATTTTTTGATTTCCGCTTGCTTAAAAGCATTAGTAACAGTTTCTGGAAGATCTCGAACTAGTTTTCCCCCTCTAAGTGGTTCCATGATAACAACCCCAAGACCTTTATCCCCCGCATATTTTAATCCTTCTGTTCCAGCTTGGAAATTTTCATCTAGATAATTGTATTGAATTTGGCAGAATGACCAATCATAATAATCAACTATGTCTTTAAATACAGCTAAATCATCGTGAAATGAAAATCCCGCATACCTTATTCTTCCATCTGCAATTGCTGAATTTAAAAACTCATCTATTCCTAATTTCTTTAAATTCTCCCAAACACCTTTATTTAATGCATGTACTAAATAAAAATCTATTTTATCTGTCTGTAGACGTTCTAATTGCTCATTCAAATACTTATCCATATCTTCTCTAGTCTTAATGAGCCAACTAGGAAGCTTTGTAGCTAAATTAACCTTTTCTCTATATCCACCTTTTAGTGCTCTACCTACAAACGGTTCACTTTGTCCGCCACTTGCCATTCCCGTTCCATGATAAGGATATGCCGTATCTACATAATTAACGCCTTCATCAATTGCATGATGAATCATTTCTATAGCCTTTTCCTCATCAATCTTTGTTACATCTCCGTCAATAATAGGTAACCTCATACATCCAAAACCTAAAGATGATACCTTTTCATTTGTCTTGCCTAATTTTCTGTATAACATATTATATCCTCCTAAATAAAATAATTTTTATCATTACTACCTTTTAACTGAATAGTTGTTCTATACTTATTCTATCACTTGGAGTTAGCTCCAAGTCAAGTGTTTTAAAAAGATAATTTTTATATATTAGTTATTTTTCAAATGTATTTGCAACCTCTTCCAACTGCTTTGTAATCTCTATATGCTGTGGGCAGCTTCTCTCGCATTTTTTACATTTAATACAATCAGATGCCTTACCATATATTTTCGTATAATTAACATAATAAAGGCCCTGTGTTGAAAATCCCTGATTTAATGCCAGTTTCTCTGCATTATATAGTGCAAAGTATTTTGGTATTGCAATGTTCTTTGGACATCCATCCACACAGTACTGACAAGCACTGCAAGGTATTGCAATTGATTCATTTATAATTTTAACAGCTTTGTTTACAATATGGAATTCTTCGGAAGTAAAAGATTTAAACTCATTCATATATCCGATATTATCTATTAGTTGTTCTATAGAAGACATTCCACTTAATACCATCATCACATTCTCATGGCTTGCTGCAAATCTAATTGCCCAGGACGCGTCAGACATATCCTGATGATATTCTTTAAATAACTTTTCTGCTTCCTCGGGTACTTTTGCCAGTGTTCCGCCTTTAATGGGTTCCATAACAATAACCTGCTTATTATGTTTTTTTGCCACTTCATAACATTTTCTAGACTGAATACTTTCACTCTCCCAATCTAAATAGTTTAACTGTAACTGAACAAAATCCACTTCTGGATGTGCAGTTAAAATTTTCTCTAATAGATCTGCTGCATCATGAAAAGAGAAACCAATCTTTCTGATTTTTCCCTGGCTTTTCTTTTTCTCAATAAAAGAAAATGCATCTAGTCGTTTTGCAATTTCATAATGAGATACCCCCAAATTATGAAGCAGATAGTAATCAAAATAATCTACCCCAACTTTTTCTAACTGTTCATTAAAAATTTTATCCAAGTCTTCTGATGTTTTCAAAAACATGGTGGGCATCTTTGTTGCAATTGTAAATGAATCTCTTGGATGACGTTTTACTAGTGCTTCTCTCAAAGCAATCTCACTTTTAAAATTATGATACATGTAAGCCGTATCAAAATAGGTAAATCCTTTTTCTAAGAAAGTATCCACCATCTCGTTTAATTGCTTAAAATCAATACTTGACTGATCTTCTTTATCTATAATTGGTAAACGCATAAATCCAAATCCTAATTTTTTAGTCATATCATCTAACCCCTTTTATTTTTTATAATAATTTTTTATAATAATTTTTAAGCACTAAATTTCAAGAAAGAATACCTAATTTCTTAAACCAACTTTGAATACCCAAGGAAGATCACATTATATATATTACTCCTTGAAGCCAACTTCAAGTCAAGAGGTTTTATAAATTTTTTAATTAATAAAAAGCAATATCCAGAGTACATGAATGATAAAACCAATCATGTACCCTGGATATTGCTTTTTATATCTATTTACTTAAACCTGTTATATATTCTACAGTTTGTGGATCATAATGAGAGCTTTATTTCTGATTATGTTTTTGATCAATTTACTTCTGAATCGTATATAAATCATAGTTACGAGTTCCAAGACCAATTTCTTCTGCATGTTCCACCGTATGAATTCCATGTCTTGACTCCATTCTCTCAATAAGCGCCTTTCCATCAGTAGCTGCATATACCAAGTCAACACATGCTTGATCCAATGCAACTGGATCTAAAGATGCTAGAATTCCAATATCGTCCATTTCAGGTTTTGCCGGATGGGAATCACAGTCACAATCTACAGACAAGTTATTCATAACATTGATATAAATAATATTATCCCCTTTATAATCAGCAACAGCTTTTGCAGCTTCAGCCATGGATTCTAAAAAGTCATCCTGTGGTGTACCCTTGCCAAATCCGGTAGTTTCTTTACCTGCAGTATGAATCAGACTCTTTCCCATAGAAGACGCAATTCCGATGGACATATTTTTAAGAACTCCCCCAAATCCACCCATGGCATGACCTTTAAAATGTGCAAGGTTAATTACAAAATCATAATCTGCAAAATGTGAACCAACCATATCTTCTTTCAGATGTTTTCCGTTAACAACTGGGATACTCATAGAACCATCTGCATCCATAATATCTACACTAGCAATGGCTGTAAATCCATGTTTTTCTACAGCATTACGATGAGACTCAGTATTACCACGTCCTCCACCATATGCTGTATTGCATTCTACTATTGTACCATTAACTGACTGAACTAGTGGCGCAATCAATTTGGGTGACAGAAAATAATTGCCACCAGGTTCACCACTTGATATTTTCACAGCTACTTTTCCTGCTGCTTTATGTCCTAATGCTTCGTAAGCATCCATTAATCCTTCTGAACTTATATCTTTTGTCATATAAACAACTGAATTTTTTTCATTATTACTGTTTTTCTTACTTATTATTAATTTCATATTATTTTCTCCCTCTCTATCCAATATATTTTACATCTTCAAAAGTAATAATACACCTTAGAGTTAACTTTAAGTCAAGAGGTTTTGTAAATTTTCCAGTAATTCATTTTTATAAAAATTCCAGCTCACTAAACGCTTTTATGAATTCTTTTACTCCATAATTTTCAAATTCAACTTCAATCATCATCTCGTCTTCTTTCAAAACTTTTCCTGTTCCATATTTCTTATGTTTAACCTGTTTTATAGATACTTTATTTACAGATTTCACAAGAGCTTTCTCTTGCTTTTCTTCAGCTTTTGCCTGCTGAATCTGTTTTTTAAGTTCTTGTAAATTTACTTTCTTGCTTTTCACTGCATAATCCTGAATTAACTCTTGAGGTATCAAATGAATATACAAACTCCCCCCAGGCGCTACTCCATGATACTCAGGACTTGTATAATAAGAAAGTTCCAAATGATCTTTTGCCCTGGTAATTCCAACAAAAAACAATCTTTCTTCCTCTTCTTCCTCCTCCATACCACTGACCCTTAAAGGAATCAAACCATAATTGATTCCTATAATAAATACGTATGAAAACTCTAACCCTTTAGATGCATGTAATGTCATAAACTTAACGGAGTCTGCAACACAGTGTATATCTTTCTGCAAAATATTTGTGCCATATAATGCAGAGGAGTTTATAAAATCTCCAAGACCTTTGACAAATGTGGTTTGATTTTCCTTAACATATTCCATAATAATATTAAGTAAAGCTGAAATAGATTCCTTATCTTCCATATACGTAGCTGCAGTTGGTCTAATATACTTATCAAATTCAAAATAATTATAAATCTCATCTGTTTGCATGATCTCAGAGCATTTATTATGGAACTCAAACATTTTTATAAGCAGTTCAGATTTGTATATATACTCACCTTTAATTATTTTTACAGCTTCTTTTTCAGATATCATCTCCCCATAATACTTATTACTAAGAGCATATATTCCGGATGACAAATCATTATGATTTATGGAAAAGCGAAATAGTTTAATTAGCCATTTTAACACAGGAATATCACCTATTGTTTTCTTCATAGATACTTCATATGGAATCTCATTTTTCAAAAATACATCTTCAAAAACCTGCGACTGATTTTGTAACCGATAAAAAACTGCAATTTCATTGAACGGTACGCCTGAATTATGTATTTCCTGTATTTTATCTGACAAATAGCACGCCTCATTGAATGGATTATATTGTTTTTTAACTACAATTTTATTCCCAGGTTCTCGTATTCCCTTTAAGTTATTTCCCTTTTTCAAAAAACACCTGGCCACTTCTAAAATAGAACTACTGGATCTATAATTAATTGGAAGCGAAAGTTCTTTTGCATCATATTTCTGCTTTAATGCAGAAAACACATTCAAGGTACTGCCACGCCAACTATAAATAACTTGGTTTGGATCACCCACTGCAAATAATCTAGTACTGGTACTTTTTAATTTATCAATGAAATAGAGCTGCAACTCATCACTATCTTGAACCTCATCAATAATAATCCACTTGGGTTCTATGGTGTAATCCTCTAATAATTCATTTGTATTTTTCAGCAAATCTGAAAAGGACATCTTATTCTGTCTCGTTTTTTCTTCTTTCAGCAATTTAACTAGCTGAAATATATCATCGTTATATGATGAAATCTTTTGTTCTTCTTGCATAATAGACATTGCCAGTTCCAGTCGTTTTTTTAACCTATTTTTATATTTGATATGAAGCTTTTCTTCTTGTATGATTTGCATGGCAATATCTAATTCTTCCCCTGGCTCTATTACCAGAAAATCCTTTGTATATCCTATTTGATTAACAGGCAATACACTCTTAAGCAAATGAAGTGACACACTATGAAACGTTCCAAATCCTTCTAATTCTTCTGCCATAATACTATTATCAGAACCGATTAATCTTTCTTTGATTTCATTGGCAGCTTTATTAGTAAATGTTAGTACAATCATATCTTTATAGCTTACATTTTTAGCATAATGAAGGTACACAATCTTTGAGATTAAGACTGTTGTTTTACCGCTTCCAACATTTGCATTTACTAAACAAACATCACTTTCATCTAATACAGCTTCTTTTTGATATTCATTTAGTCGTTCCAATTCTTTCTCATAATGCATGAATTCCTCCTATTCTACAAGATTTTCATATCTTTTCTGTAATTTATTTTTCACATCTGTTCTGTCATCTTTTGTATTTTCAAGTCTTATTTTTAATTCAATCACTGTGGGAGCTTCTGTATAAAAAGAAATAATATTTATTAAACTTCGTTTATTATGTTCTTCCATTACCCATTCTTTATAAAAAGCATTATGCAAAACTAATGTTATAACGTTATTCTCTATTTCTACCCCTGGAATTGTACTTAAGAATGCTCCAAATGCATCTCCACTTTCCTGCATATATTCACAGAATTCTTTCCATGTTTCCTGCAACTCTCCAAATTGGAATGTTTTTTTAATAAAAGTTGATGGTGCATATTCCACTAATTTGATGCCTTTAGGAACCTGTAATTCTTCTAATAAATTCTTTAGTCCCCACAAAACCATGCCCTTATCTAATTTATAATCTCCAATACAAGCTGCGCAACCACTTTCGCATCTACATCCACTCACCATATTAATAGCATTTTCAATAATCTTTGCAACCAAATCAAATATTTTTTCTGCATAACCTAGGCCTCCTATATATTTATCATAAATAAACATATATACCTCATCAGAAAAATTTTCACTTATTTCTATTGCATTATTGGTGGCAGTAACCCCAATATCTTCCTGTTCTGTCATCGTGACCATCATTGCCGCATTTTTAATTGCATAACACAATCCTTCAAAATGATTATTTCTTATAAACTTGCCATTTTGACTCTCCTGAAGCAGTGTTCTATATACCTTCACAACATTGCCAGGAATTTTTATCCATGTACTTTCTGTATCATAATCCTTTGACAATGGTTTTTCCAATTGTTCAAAGCCTAAGTTCTGATGATTGTGAAATTGCAGTTTTTTATACATATAAACCATTTCATCAACATTTACATCACCAAAAGCAACTTTTGTGCGCTTATAATCCATTTCCTTACTACCTTGAATAATCCTGATATTTGTATTACTTCCCGGCATTGTATAATAGTTTCCATCAAATGGTATAGCAAATGCAGTTCTACTCTCCAAATCAAGTTTTATAACCTGATACTGGATGCCTCCATGCATATAAATTGCTCCACTATGAATTTCCCGGAATGCCTGCATTTCATCCATTTCTGTAATTTCTTTATTGTTTTCCTTATTAATTAGTTTATATCTAGATTTATCAATATTTCTTAAACTGAAATCTCCTGCTGGGAACGAATTTCCAGACCATGCAAACTTACCACCAAGACTCGTTAACTCATTTGCTCTGATTAAAACTGGAATTGTTTCTCCTAAATCCGGAAAAAGCGAAATATCATCTAAAGTTAAGGGGATTTCTGCTGCCGCTGCACGTATATGTGCAAGTTCTATCAAAAGATTATTTTTATCAATCACTGCATTTTCACTGCCATTTTCAAAGAGCCAATCCGGATTAATTGCAATATACTGATCAAAAGGCAGGCAATCAAGTATTAAATAATTTGTGCATTCTTTTCCACTTCTACCTGCTCTCCCTGTCTGTTGCCAAAAAGACGCTCTAGTTCCTGGATATCCAACAAGTACTGTGGTATCAATTTTTCCAATATCAATACCAAGTTCTAAAGCATTGGTAGCTATAAGTCCACTTAAAACTCCTGTAATCATTTTATTTTCAATTTCTTTACGTTCTAATTGGGTATACCCACCCCTGTATCCAGATATCTGATCCGTTAAAGATGCTCCAAAAAACCTTTCCGATTCTAATTTGTCCCTTGATTCTTTTAATATCACTTCAACGTTTCTTCTTGATTTGGCAAAAGCAATAAAATTATTACCATTTTCTACTAAATCCGGTATTATATCTGCTGCAACTGAGGTTGTCTGCACTTGTCCATAATACTTTTTATCAGCTCCCATAATCTTTGGTGGTTGTACAAGCACATATTTTCTCTGCGTTGCAGGTGAACCGTCTTTATAAATTTGAATAAATTTTTCTCCACAGATTTCCTCTGCCAGTTCCACAGGATTTGCTATAGTTGCTGAACTGCATAGATATTGCGGTAATGAATTATAATATCTGCATATTCTTTTGAATCTTCGAAAAACATTAGCCAGATGAGAACCAAATGCTCCTCTATATGTATGTAGTTCATCAATCACAACATATTTCAAATTAGAAAATATAAAATCAAATCCAAATTTACTGTGGTTTGGCAAAAATGCACCATTCAGCATTTCTGGATTGGTTAAAATTATATTGGCACTTTTTCTAATTCTACGTCTTTCATTTACTGTGGTATCTCCATCATACACACCAGCTGAAATCCTATTTTCTCCAAAGTACTCCAAATAAGGCACGATGGCACGATATTGATCACTTGCTAATGCTTTGGTTGGGTATATAAAAATGGCTCTTGCCAGTGGATTTGATAAAATTTCTTGAATAACTGGTAATAAGAAGCTCAGAGTTTTTCCACTTGCTGTGGATGTAGTTATAACAATATTGTTATGTCCCATAGCCTTTTCAAACATCTCAGCCTGATGACAATATAGTTTTGTTATTCCTTTCTCAGAAAGATAACTACACAAATCATATGATAAAGTACTAGGAAAATCCACATACTTTGCTTGTCTTTTAGGTAATGTTTTATTGTATATGCTTAAATCATATATATTCATTAATATTTCTCCCATTTTACTAAAGTATTTTATAATTATATACCAAAGTATGATTAATTACATCTTAGAAAAAATCCACCAAAATATAAAACCGTGGTCTTTACTTGAATTAACTTCCACAAATAATAATGAGGAGTCGTGACTGCCCCCCCAAACCTTTGCTATTAATCTTTCATTAGGAAATCCTATTTCTATAGATTCTTCTTAGCTTGATGGCTATGTGGTAATGCCCCATATACCAGTGTTGACATTAATCTAAAAATAATATAGTATATGCATATACATATATTGAGTTGGAGGTAATTTATGTGCAGCTTAAATTCATTCGATAAGGAACATATAAAAAATTGTGCCTGTGGTAATCTTCGGAAAACCACCCGAACTATTACTCAGTTTTATGATAAAATACTTCAACCAACTGGCCTACGGAGTACTCAATGCTTATTATTATTGGATATTTATTTGAATGAAAATATTTCTGTTTGTGACCTTGGAGACATTTTACTCATGGATCAAAGCACTGTAACAAGAAATATTCAATTGCTTAAAAAAAACGGATATATTAACATTAAAAAAGAAGAAAAAGACTGCAGAAAAAAATCCATATCCATAACTGATAAGGGCATAAAAATAATAGAGGTGGCTACTCCACTGTGGAATGAAGCACAGAATAAGATAGAGAACGGTATTGGCAAAGTACGATTTGAAGAATTATTAAAAAGCTTAAGGGATATTGAAGTTTTGGTGAAGTGAATTTTATTTAGGATAATATATACATATAGCTGTTTCCTATTTAAATATTTAAAAGACCAAAATTAGGCATCTGGTCTTTTTAGTTTTTCTTTTTTTGCAAACATTCTCTCTTCATATCCATAAATTTTTTTATCCAGACGTTTAAGCGTTTCCTGCCTTTCTTTAATGTCTTCGGCAAGCCGACTACGTTGTTCTATCAAAAGCTCTTTTCTAGCTTTGATTGTAGAATCCCCCTGCTGAGACATGGTTATGTACTCTACTAATACTTCAATGGAAAGTCCCGCACCTCGCATACATTTCATAAAATGAACCCAATTACAATCTTCTTCTGTATAATCCCTGATTCCGCTCACATTTCGATTCACTGGTGGAATCAAACCAATTCGCTCATAATACCGTAGCGTATCTGCTGATATATTATATTTTTGACTTACTTTTGAAATCATCATAGAAAAGTACCTCCTTCACCGAATGAAATTTGTAAATGTAGTTTACTCACTACATCTTAATCTTAATCTTAATCTTAATTTTACTTGTATTTATTTGTTCTATATATACTCTATCACTTGAAGTGGACTCCAAGTCAAGTACTTTTATTAAAATAAAGAATAATTGGGAGTCATAGCTGACTCCCCTAAGTTTTTACTTTTCAATTGAATAATAAAATAGCACTTAAATATAATCAGTTTCCTTTTCTCCAAGACGAAATACTTTCCACCCTATAAATGATACGAACCAAACTATTATAAACATTACAACTAGAATACGCCCCATTATATTAAAATCCAAGTTCTGAAGCCATAGCCATACACCACTGTTAAGATTACGTTCCTCAGCTATTACCTGAACTACTTCTATTATACCAATAACTCCTGCCGCTAGTATTGAAAGACCTGTTATAGTTAAATTGTAATATACTTTTCTTAGTGGGGAAGAAAGCACCCATTTGTAAGCCGTACTCATAAATATTCCATCTAATGTATCCATAGTAGTCATACCTGCTGTAAAGAGAATTGGGAAAGATAAAATTGCTATCCATGGAACCCCTTGATTAACAGCTGTTGCTGAAGTGGCTAGTACTGCTATCTGCGTTGCAGTATCAAAACCAAGCCCAAATAAAAATCCTACTATATAAACATGTCCATTTTTAGTTATGATATTAAGTAAGCGATTTATTAGGGCTCCTATGAAACCCTTATTTGATTCTTCATCAATGTTTTCATGATAATCCCCATTACGCATGCTTCTAAAAGTAATTATAATATCTTTTAACATAATTAAATTTATTATTGCTAGAAGAAGTAGAAAACAACCAGAAATCAATGTAGCAACAACGCCTCCAACTGCATTAAACTTAGGAAGTGCTTTTTCTGCCCATTTCACTGCAAAAATTGTTAATAGAGCCAAAATAATTACTGTTGTGGAATGGCCAATTGAAAAGAAAAAGCCTACGCCCTTAGTCTTTTTACCCTGCCCAATTAATTTGCGAGACATATTATCAATAGCGGCAATATGATCTACATCAAAAGCATGCTGAAGACCAAAAGTATAAGATAATACGGCCATTCCTAAAATCTGAGGATACCTAACTATATTAGAAAAAAGAAGTATTCCTCCTACACAATATATTGTAAAAACCATAAATAAATATTTTGAGGCTTCCAAATATCCATTTTTTGAGTTTGCTAACAAATTTTTGTTCATATTTTTATCCCTTCATAACTGTATTTACTGAGCCAGATTAATAAAAAAAATCAGTAAATAAAATTATGAATAAAAAATCAGTTTAAATATATTAATTTTATAACACCCTCCCTATCAATCGTAGAGTTTGAAAGCGTAAAACATAAGCAGGTCTCCTGACTTGGAATCATTATTTAAATTTGCCTTCCCAGTTTCCCAGTGGCTATTATATTTAAATTCATCTTTTACAGTGGCGTGACCGTTCAGGATTCTCACCTGATTCCCTTTTAATTAATCATTATTGATTAAACTTATTCTTTTAGATTACTATTGTTTAGTTTTCTTGTCAAAGTTTTATGGATTATTCCTTTAATAAAACTTTAAATTGTAGTTCATGAATAAAAGTATATTTAATAATGTAGCTATTGAATATAAACACATGTTTTGGTAATATACTTATATGTTTGATTAAACTATCTATGATTAGTAACTTATGTTAAAATTACATATTTCATTTAAAAAAGTGTAAATTTTTAAGGAGGACTTTAAAACATGAAAATTATCAATCTAAAGAAAAAATTAATATTTTTTTCTCTGCTTATGGTGGCTCTGCTAGCAGTTGGATGTTCAAGCTCATCTAAAACAAATTCAAGTAATGGTACAACAAAATCTAATACTTCTTCAAGCTCTAAATATAAAAGTAAATACAGTGAAAAAAAACCTATCGTAACTATTGAAATGGCTGATGGTGCAGTAATCAAAGCTGAATTATACCCTGATATCGCTCCTAAAACAGTAGATAATTTTATAAGCTTAATACAAAAAGGTTTTTATAATGGTTTGATATTTCATAGAGTAATTCCAGAATTCATGATACAAGGTGGAGATCCAACTGGTACTGGCAGCGGTGGACCTGGATATACCATCACAGGAGAGTTCAAAAGCAACGGATTTAATAATCCTCTAAAACATACCAGAGGAATTCTTTCTATGGCAAGAACACAAGAACCAAATTCAGCTGGCTCTCAATTTTTTATTATGGTAAAAGATAATCCTGGGCTTGATGGTGACTATGCTGCTTTTGGAAAAGTTACACAAGGTATGGATGAGGTTGATAAAATAGTAAGTATAAAAAGAGATGCAAATGATAAACCTTTAACACCTCAAACAATGAAAAAAGTTACTGTACAAATACAGTAACAGATGGACTTTTCAGAAAGTAATTTGGATACTAATGTACCGACTTTTTTGATGGGTTAAACTCATAGTCATATCTTTTATCATATATCACTACTATATTCATATTTTTCCTCCTATTATTCCTTGTTAGTCAAACAATTTAGTACTCTAAAAAGTAGTATACCTAAATTTGATAGCTTTGCATCCTGTTATAATCATGAGAATGATTATAACAGCCAAAGAAATAACAAATAAAATCCATTTTATAATCGTCATTAAATTAGATATACTTGCAACTGCCATAAACACTTTAGGATAGTTAAGAAGCATTATTAAAATAGTACAGTTTTCCAGGTAATCAAAAGCACCTCTAGCATAGGGGAGCAGGTTTATTTTTTGTATTTTCCCACTGATGGATAATTTCTTAAGAAAATACGTGATAATGCAGGAATGAAGGATTATCGTCGAAAGTGAAACCACAAAATCAATAAGTAGCCATTTAATATAAAACTGTCGTCCTAAAACTCCTAATCTTTTGATAATATCATATGCTTCACCTTGACTATAGCTAAACTTCATATCCAAGGGTTGAATTCCGTTACTGATTTCTTTAAGTCTAGCTGTACCTGTAACATTATTAGTAGACAGATATCCCATGAATAATAGAACTCCAATGAAAATCAAGATATATTTTTTTGTTGAAACCTTTACCATGTCAGTTGATAATTTTGATAAAAATCTTCCCATAATGATCCCCCTATGTCAGTAATTTTTTTGATTTGTATTCAAGGCCTTACTCAGATCAAACCCCTTTGGTGAAGGCTACTATACGTAGCATGTTCCCTTCCTTCTTTATTCCGCAAAATACTTTTTTTAAAAATGGGCTTTAAGGATATGGAAATAATTAGCCGCATAATTAAATTCTGAAAATGATACTTATTCCCACTATTTATGTCCATTGTCATTTTTCTTCCCAGGTCATGAGCTTTATTCATGTCAGCAAGACTTTCACTAACTTTTCTTTCGACTCCTTTAACCATAGTGTTTACTCCTAGAAATCCCGAAACAAAACTCCTTTGAAATATTCCGAGCTTAAATACTCCCGTAAGACCCTTAGCTACTTTTTTTGATGAATTGCCGTATGATGTAGATATTCCCGCACCATACTTCCCTCCAAGCAAAGAGGCATACATCGTGTAAGGTCCCAATCGTTCAAAAAAACACTTCATAATTGCATTATGTTCCATAGCATAGGTTGGAGACCCCAAAATAATTCCATCAGCTTCATAAATAAGTTTTCTAATGGCTTCAAAATCGTCAAGTACAGGACATTTCCCTTTGGCTGTACAAGTTAAACATCCTGTGCAAAATCCAAGCTTATATTTGGGAAGGAAAATTTCCATTACTGATGCACCTTCTTCTTCAGCACCCTTAAGTGCTTCTCTCACAAGTGTAGCAGTATTTCCGTTAAATCTTGCACTGCTTATCACTCCAACTACTTTAATATTTTTTTTCATATTTACATCTCCTCTTGCCATCTATACGCGCATAACGTTGTAATCTGCCTATTTGATCAACAAGTATGTATAACCATACTCTTCCTATTTCTTGACAGAAAAAAAATAATATCATATAATAATTGTATACATGTTGTCTACAATTGTTACACGTTGTAACCAAATTATACATCATGTTTATCACAGTTGTCAATCAAGAGGAGAAAATTTTATGGATATTATATCTAGACGAGAAAAAGAGAAAAAGACAAGAGAAGAAGATATCATAAATGCTGCAGAAAAAATATTTACTATAATGGGCTTTAACGGAGCTTCAATGGAAGAAATAGCTAGAGAGGCCGAGTTTACTAGAAAGACGGTATATCAATATTTTGCAGATAAAGAAGATCTGTATTTTGCAGTGGTAGTTAGAGGATTTAATCGACTTATATGCTACTTTCATGAAGAGATTAATGATGGTTGTAGTACCGGCTTTGAAAAGCTCGAGAGTTTAGCATCTGCCTATTATCGATTCTATAAGGATTATCCTGGTACTTTGCAGTTAATGAACTATGTTGGATATATAAAATCAAAAAATCAAAATGTAACCCAATATCTCGAATTCAATAAGTTTACTGACTTACTGGCACAGGAGGTTCTAAATGTTATTGATGAAGGTAAAGCAGACGGAAGTATCCGTACAGATCTTGATACAATGAGTGTAACCTATTCTGCTGAATTTTTAATAACAGCATTTTTTAACATGCTTTCTGTGTCCGGTAAAACATTTACAAATCATTTTTCACTCAATCAAGAAGATTTTATCTATCTCAATATGAGTTTATTATGCGATATCTTTCGTGCGAAAAAATAACAAGCTTTCTGTGATTTACTAGTATCATACCTTTTTTTAAAATGTGGGTATGGTACATATGAGTAATTGTAAATTGATGTACTACTTTTATCTCAAATATTAAATAGTTTTTTTACAAACATTAACCTTATATTATTTAAGAGGTAAATATCACACCCCTTTTCTCTAATTTCTTTTTTGTTTTTTTGAATTTGTTATAATCTCCAATACCAACAAGTGATTCATTAAATAAAATTTTATATTGATTAGTTATTCCATCAATTGCTGAAGCACCTACACAGTAATTACCATCTACACCGACTAACTCAAGTTCGCTTGCATTTACCTTTTGTAAATAATCCAATAACTTTTTATTAGAAAAACAACTTACCTTTCTTTTTTCAAACACATTATCAGATATAACAGAAAGTCCATTAACTAATTTTTTTGGCTTTCTCCCAATTTCCCAAAAGAATCTATTTACAATGTAAATCACTGATTCTTTAGGATATTCAAAAATTTTATCATTGATAGAATGTATCAGTTTCTTAGAATCATAAGGATACATTTTTACATTCCGAGAATCTCCTACGTAGTCTTCCTGCATATCTATAACTAATAAATATTTCATTAAACCCATCAAACCACCTTTTTAAATTACTATTTGTCTGTGTATTTTTCTTCGCATTTTTTTACGATTCCGAAGTAGCTCAAACTACTAATTTTTTTATACATTCTTTATTCCATAATACATATAATTAATATATCAAATAGTGCTTAACTTTGGTTTCTTAACCTCTGATTATAGACATAACCTGTCCAGCTTATCTGATTTTTTTAGTAATTCTAACAGTTGATTGTGACTAACTTTATGAAAAATCCTTCCTATTACCTTATCTATATTGGATTAAACTTTAATAAAGATAATAAAGCCTCGAGGGTTAGGATTCCCATCCATTCAATCTTAGCAATTTCCCAACTGGATAACGATTTCTAAGCATCAAAGATGCTAAGAAATCTGTTTATATTAATATACTAGCTATAAGTACACTCATGGCTAGATTGCTAGACCACCTTTCTTTATGATACTCTCCTTATTTGATGCAATTGAGCCATATATAGCAGCTATAATTACACATCCTAAGAAGAAAATTCTTAATGGCATAACCGTATTTACTGTACCAATAAAACTCTAAAACAATCCTTTTTAAAGTTTCATAATATTAGTCGCTTCTAAATTTACAATTCCTTCTGGAGTATGAGTAGAAATATAAACAGTTGGGTTGTTTTTTATGAATTCTCTGACATTTTCAAGAGTAGCTTTTGCAGCATCTTTATCTTCAAATACAACATTTAATTTCCATAATTCACTACTCCTCTCTAAACAACATTTTAATTGTGTTTGTCAACAGCTTTATATATCTTTTATGCTTTATTAACAATCCATTATATGGCTAAGCAGTGTCACCTATATTGTGAGTGGCATTACTTTTAGTATTAATTATATTTTTGAAAATGGACATAATTTTCTACAAGTATAACATGAATATAAAGGCCCACCACCAGGTGTTGAGGTAATAGATACTTGTCTGCATTTTTTCTGATTTATTGTAGTTCCATCTAACGCAGATTGAGGGCATGATTTTAAACAAATATTGCAGCTTTCATTACATAAGTTGCGTGCTAAATCATCTGAAGTTAATTCTATATTTGTAATTACTGCTCCAAAATAAAGCCTATTACCGTATTTTTCATTTATTAATAAGGTATTTTTACCAATACAACCTATGCCACATGCTTGAGCTGCATGTTTTAGTGATAATATACCTCTTCCATGTTTATTTTCAGAATCCCAATATTCATAGGGTTCATCTGATGGAATAGGGATTGCCTTATAGCCTTGTGTTTCAATATTCAAAGTAAGCTTAAGAGAAATATCATCTAATAGTTGAAATGTTTTATTTTTTACAAATGTATAAGGAACTTTAGTATTTGCATCAAACAAGCTTGCTGGAAAATGTTTTCCAATGGATATAACTGATTTCGCTTCTGAATAAATATCTAATGGATGAAATCCCCTTGGTGCATCTTTAAATCTTTCTATACTTCCGATCCCACATACATCAGCACCTAATGAATATGTGAAATTTTTAATATAATTGCTATCCATAATTTATATTTAGTGAGAGTATATTATAAGCACTAAACGCCCACTAAGATTCACTCCCTCTCTTTTTTAATGTCTCATGAAAAGTTACCTTGAAGTTAATGAAATTCATCTGCATCACGATAAACTTTTTATGGCTCTCTTTAAAACAGTATCCCAAGGTCTTGATTCAATCACTCTGATACCATTCTGATTACAAGTATCTGCTATCCATTTTTCATATGCAATGCTTATTTTTGCTCTGTAATGTTGTAAGTCGCCACCTTCTCGTGACAAATAATTCTTCAATATTTGATTTATGTCTGATTCATTCACAAAAATAGATTTTACCTCTGGATTATCGAAAGATATTGTAAATTCAGGATAGATAAAATCGCCTTCAATAATAATAGGTAATTTATCTTCAATATGCCTGTTTACGAGCTCTTTCAATATCGGAATCATTTCTTTGCTTACATCAATCAACCAGTTTACATTGCCATCAATTCCGATATTTTCCCAATTTACACCAGTATTCCAATAATGTATTGCAGGGAAACTTTCCTTTGTTGTAACTGTTTTTACAGATATGTAAACATCATCTACTTCCAAGACATTCACACCATAGAATCTAGCGATTTCATAAGCTATACTTGATTTTCCTATTCCTGAAGCCCCACCAATAAATAAAACTGTCCAGTTTCTATCATTATTCACTTATTGACCTCCTCTACAAATTACTATAATAGATGAATATACATTAATTGTTTTATTAGAAAAATAGCATTATTTCTTTTTAGGAAATAGCTTTTCTTTATAGTAAGAGTCCGCCTGATATATTGCCCCTAATGGATAATGGTAAGTTACATTAGCCTTTCTTAATAACTAAAACATTATTCGCACCAATCTTGAATAATTGTTACTTTCTTTTCTGTGGCGTCAAGTTCAATCTCACAGCCTATTGGCAGTGTCAACATTGGATGTGTGTGGCAGCAATCAAAATCTGCAATGAATGGCAATTTTTTATCTCCCAATACTTCTAACAATATTTCATATGGTTTTCTTCCTGTATTTAAGTTATTAAATAATTCATGCTTACCAAGTATGATTCCAGAAACCCTATCTAAAACTCCATTTACTTTTAAAAATGCAAAACTTCTTTCTATTGTTGCTGAATCTTTTAACGAATCTTCTATAAAAAGTATATCTCCATCATTTATTTCAGGCATATATTTGCTACCCCATATCCCTCCCATTGTATTCAAGTTTCCACCTATTACTCTACCTCGAGTATTACCCTCGCGTACTGTAATCCACTGATTTTTTCTTTTTTCTTTGCTTCTACATTGTGTTTCCCAATTCAGGTGTTCATCTGTCCAATATTCGGGAGTTTCAAACACATAAGGAATTTTTGTTTTTTCCATAGTTATCTCCTCGAAATATCTAAAAGTAGAATCAACAAAAGGCGGTAATTCTCCAAATGAAGCTACCAAAGCAGGTCCATAATAAGTGCTTATTCCTGTTTGCGCATATATAGCAAGTAGAATTGCAGTAACATCAGAATACCCTATTATTATTTTAGGATTTCTTTTAAATTCATCATAATCTATATATGGTAGAATTGAATTTGAGTTCATCCCTCCTATTGTAGCCATAATACATTTTACATTTGGGTTCCTAATTAATAAGTTTAACTCCTCGGCTCTTTCCCTAATACTTCCGGACCTATAGAAGTCAATTTTCCCTGTTAGATTACCATCTACTATCTTAAAGCCCTTACTCTTCAAATATTTTCTGGCTCTTGCAAATCTATTAGGGCATGAATATGTTATGGGCGATGATGGTGAAAAAATGCCAATCGAATCACCAACCTTTAATTTTGCTATACTATTCATTATATATCCCTCTTTTTAATTCGTCTTAATTTACAAATCTGACACAACCCTTTAACTTAGAAACATCTTCAGATATATCTGATATGGCATACGCATATAAAGTTTCGCACTTTTTTTACTTCCCATTACAGACATAACCTATCCAGCTTAACTGATTTTTTTAGTAATTCTAACAGTTGGATGTGACTAACTTTATGAAAAATCATTCCTATTACCTTATCTATATTCTATTAAACTTTAATAAAGATAATAAAGCCTCAAGGGTTAGGATTCCCATCCATTCAATCTTAGCAATTTCCCATTCTTCTAAATACTTGTCCCACTGCCATGTAGTCAATACTTTACCATTTTCTTCAAGTCCATCTATTAAATAATCTAAATTTTGATCTATGAATTTACACTCAATGCCAAAAAAGTTCTTAGAATCTAAGTTTATAAATTTTAATGGTGTCGGTACATAATTTATCCACTCAGATTGGTTTATGCTTACTAATTCAGAAACAGCTAATTTTAGTGTATCTACAATTTGGCTAGAAAACTCTTCGTCTAGAGTATTGTACATATGAATATAACTTATTATTTCATGTTCTGAGTTAAACTCTGTACGTTTATTTAAATTAGTTATAGCATAATTTCTTAAAGAATCAATATCTAGTTTATTGAGGTATTTTTTATATTTATAAACATACCCTATCAATTCAGCAGTAGGATTTCCCCATGAATAATCAATAACTGTCATATTTATATCATTTCTAAATTCCCACCAAGGTGCATGAGGATAGTTGTTAACAATACTTGGAACACTATACCAACCATTTCTATTACTATCAAAAGTCGTCTCAAGATATTCAACAGCCTTTGCAATCATATTTTGTGCCCTATCACTATTATCTAACTTACTCAAATGTCTTAAACCAATCGATGTTGCCATTGGTGAGGACTGTATAAGTTTAAAATCTGGTTCTATACCTTTACCAAAACCTCCATCTGTGTTTTGAAATGCTTCTAATGAATCTAATATATCTTCACCACTTGAGTCATTAAAATAATAATTGAATATAGATTTTTCCAATGGTCTAGCGTCTGTATTCATATAGCTATTTAATTGTTCAAAAAGAGTTTTTGATAACTTTTTCATTTTTATTTCTCCTTTTTTGATTAAACTTATTTATCTTATATAAATGATCTAATTATCTTCAGTTTTCCCTATACTTATCAATTGAACATTAATTTTGGGGACTCCCTGTTATATGGATAATTAGAATTTAGTTATCTATAAACTCATAGATATATGAAACAACTTCTTCGTGTTTCAAATAATCTGCATGGTCAATTCCCTTAAATTCTTTTACTATTGCATTTTTGAAATATTTTGAAAGTGCTTGTGGGATTTTCTTGTTTATTGTTTTGTCACCATCTGATGTAATAAGTAAACATTCTGCTTGGATGTTTGTAGCATATGTTTTTGCATCAATATTGTCTGTAACAAATATTCTAATTGGACCAAAGAATACAGGTATAATTTTATTGTATAAATCACAAATATCACGATAGCAAGCTATCAATACAAGTTTTGAACATTTTCTTTTTGAAGCAAGATATGTTGCAATTCCTGCTCCATAGCTATATCCCATAATAACAATATGCGAAGTGTCTACATAATCTTGTTTGATTATGTAATCATATAGCTGCAATGCAGATTCTTGCATTGTCTTTAAATTCATTCTCCCTTTACTTTCTTGAGTTCCTTTATAATCTACACAAGCAAAAATGTAATCATTAAACAGCTTCGCATAACTCAAAGCAGCATTATATGCAATTTCGCCAGAACCGCCAAAATAAAGTATAGTTTTCTTTTTCTCATGAAAATTAACACTTCTTACATATCCTATGAGCGAATTGCCAATCTCAATTTTTTGAACAGTTTCTTCAATTTTGCCATTTTGTTTTGCACGCTTATAAAAAGAATAACTTATAAACCTCATTATATAATTGAAACCAATTCCCCCCACAAGAATCCAAAACAATACTTTCAAGATTATTTTTATCCATATTGACATTATCATTACCTCGATAATTCCCGATTTATTCGGTTATTATAAATAATTTTATAACGCATTTTCTACTATTTTGTCACTTCCTAAATTAAATTATATTATTGAATTTCTCATTTATCATTTTTATATAATTTAATCAACTCATCTAAGGAGATATCTATACCAACCGTCCTTAATAAATCTTTCCGCTGATTATATAGTTTTTCTATCATTACTTCAAAGCCTTGTCCTAAATGTATTTGCTTATGACAATTACAGCATAAAGAAACAATATTTTCTTCAACATCAAGAGATATTTCAAAATCATTTTGGTATGCAATTGGTACTAAATGATGAGGTTCAGTATAGTTCAAGTCCGAATTTCTCCTGGTAAATGTTAAATGATTGTTATCAAACTCACATTTATAATTTGCGTGTCGTAAAGCATTTATTGATACCTTGTGACTTCGTGGATATAAATATTTATTTTGCATATAAATGGGTTCCTTCTTATTTTTAGGTTTACCGCTATATTCAAAACATGGGGTATCCGAAGAAATATCGCTATCACCGATATCTGAAACAAGTGTTTCATCTGAATAACTATTATCTGAAAATATATTTAATTCTTCAATAGCTTTTACAAGCTCTTCTCTAATCGTCCACTCCCACTTCTTTGGTTTTGTAACTATTAGTTTGCTTTTCATTACCACAATAAATTTTGTGCCTGGAGCTATCCCCCCTATTCCCTTAACAACGAACCGATCAAGTTCTTTCTGAACTCTTCCCGCTAAACCATTTATAATTCCATTAGCGCTCATACTGTGCTCATTATATTTTTCACCTATATAACTACAAGTAGCAGCATGTCTAGGTTCTATATACCATTTTTTTATAGCTTCTTTGCTTTTATCATCGAAAACTGTGGGATTAGTTAATAATTGCTTCCATTCATCAATAGTTATATCAATATCGCAGCAATACTCATCATTAATAATTTTACATGTTTTTTCAATCATACTGACCCTCCAAATTTTAGATGTATTTATATTTTTCAAAACAATTATAGTAAAATGGTAATAAAAAATGTGAAATTCCCCTAACTCCTCCTTTAATTTATCTATAATTAAAAACCAAATAATTAAATAATAATTTTTTTATATACCTAATAAGATTAATTCACAACCGCCAATTATTTCAATAATAATTCAGATTTAAATACTATTACAGCATTTCCTGAAATTTTAACCTCTACAGGTTCATTATTTTCTATAATTACCTCGACTTCAATAATACCTGAATGTTTTATAGCCTCACCTTGTTTAGCTTTAAATAAAAATATAGAATTATCATGATTGATCAATTTATGGTGAATCAAATATGCGCCCAACGGACCGTTGGCATTTCCAGTTACAGGATCTTCATTGATACCTATAGCAGGAGCGAACATTCTACCGTGAACCAAAACATCACTATCCTCGGATTCCACTGTAAAAACATAATATCCATTACATTTAATAATATTGCTCAATTTAGAAAGAGCATCATAATTAGGTTTTATTTTATTTAATATTGCAATGTTTTTTATACCAATCATAACCTTAGAATGCCCTGTTGAAACTACCTGAATTGGATAACTTTCTAATAAATCGTCATCACTTATATTTATCGATGATAAAAGGCTATTCCTATTTATCCCTTCAATAATATCTCCAAATTCAATTTTGCCTTGCGTCATAGTGATTTTGTAATCTTTATTTTCTTTCACAATATTAACAGGCAGAATGCCTGCACCTGTCTTATGATAAATTTTTGAAGTGCTAAGTCTATTTTCAATAGCATAAGCATAATAAGCAGCAATAGTTGCATGTCCGCAAATTGGTACTTCATTTGTTGGCGTGAAGAATCTTGTATGAACATCATACTCATTATTATTTGAAGTAAAGATAAAAGCTGTTTCAGAATTATTAAGTTCCCTAGCTATTTTTTGCATTTCCTCTGAAGTTAACCCATCAGCATTTGTTATAACTCCGGCTGGATTCCCAACAAATTTTTCCTTTGTGAATGAGTCTATTTGATATAAATTATATTTTCTGGTCATGATTTTACCCCCTAGTTATCTTAAATGTATATCTTCCTAATGATAATATTATGCAAAAAAATATCCAATTACTGGACCAACAAAAATTGCTAGATAGATAAGTGTAATCCATGGCTGATAATCAATGTAGAATTCTTTGAAAGAAAGACTCCAAGGATGCTTAATTATCACCCAACCAAAAACATCAAATACAATACAGAGTCCTGCCCATATTGCACCAGCAATAAGAGCATCTTCAAAACTTGGCGCAGATAAACCTCGCATATATAACCAACCAAATACGGAAAAAAGAATAATATTATAAAGTGGGTGCCAAGGTTTTGTTTTTTCATATCCCTCACCCATGCTTTTTTGGTCCATCCGACTCATTTTTAACACATAAATATTAAATACTGTGTGTAAAACTCCAATAATGGTAACTATAAAATAGCAAGTCCAAAACCATAACATTAACATTCCAAAATTCTTCATACGTGCCTCCTTAAGCTCAATATTATTTGCAATACAATAATTAATTTTCACCAACTATGAAAGTTATATGATTCTAACATTTAAGTGCTGATTTCTTAAATTCTTTATATTAGTCATGAATTTTTTTTAATACATAGCATGCTTGTTTTATCATAATTATATCAATAATTATTACAGATAATGGCTTTTCCAAAGTAGATTTAAAACTTATAAAATCAATAAATATCGGGTTCGAAAGATGCAGTGGTGAGTAGATGTTAACAATATATGCGCAGTTTATATTTGCTCATAAGTATTCTTCAATAGTAGTGCATCTTTTTCTACTAGAGGGCCTTCTAAAATTATACATCCTTTAACGTTAAAATCCTTTATAGCTTTTAAGCATTCTATATAATTGAAGTCACTTTCTAATAAAGAAAGATGGTTTTTCTCACCTTTCTCATTATAATTTATTCCCCCAATGTGAATATGTAGATCGTCCAGGGCGACTCTGCCCAGATTATTAAGCACGTATTCTAGTATTTTCGTAAATTCATCATAACCCTTCAAACTACCATTTCCTCTTGCATGTATATGAGAGAAATCAATACATAACTTACATGATTCTACCTCTTGGCAGAGTGACACCAATTCCTCAAGCGTACCAAATTGTGTACCTTTCCCGGTAGTTTCAAGCCTATAATCTATACCCTTATATGGAAGTTTCAATAGGTTCTTTTTTATAGTATTATACGCATCTTTCTTTGAATCTTTTAAATAGAAACCTGGATGAAATATTAAACTTCTCCCCTCAACTTTTGATAATCCCTCCACTGCCTTTATTATTCTTTCCAGTGATTGTTCTTGCTTCTCAGTTTCATCAGCATTTAAATTTATATAGTGAGATCCGTGGGCCGACAAATAAAATTCATTATCTAATTTAGTTTTTAGTATTATATGTTTGTTTTTATCTGTTACATTTACATTTCTCACAAAAAGAAGTTCCATTGCATCAAGTCCTATTGATTTTATATATTCAATACCAGAAGCATAATCAAATCGTCTTGATCCATTACCTATTGGCAAACCTGATATTCCAAATAATAATCTATCCATATTTCTTTCCTCGATTTCAACCAAGAATTTAAGATTATTATATGCAAATTGAGTACTTTATACAATAATAATAGGTGATTTATCTTCAATATGCCTGTTTACGAGCTCTTTCAATATCGGAATCAGTTCTTTGCTTACATCAATCAACCAGTTTACATTGCCATCAATTCCGATATTTTCCCAATTTACACCAGTATTCCAATAATGTATTGCAGGAAAGCTTTCCTTTGTTGTAACCGTTTTTACAGATATGTGAACATCATCTACTTCCAAAACATTCACACCATAGAATCGAGCAATTTCATAAGCTATGCTTGATTTCCCTATTCCTGAAGCCCCACCAATAAATAAAACTGTCCAGTTTCTATCATTATTCACTTATTGACCTCCTCTACAAATTACTATAATAGATAAATATACATTAATTGTTTTATTACAAAAATATCATTATTTCTTTTTAGGAAATAGCTTTTCTTTATAGTAAGAGTCCGCCTGATATATTGCTCCTAATGGATTATGTGCTAAAACTCTATCTTTTACTGCAAAAACTGTTATTGGAGCTTCTGAATATTTTATAAACAAAGAATCATGTCCAACACATAAACCCAAAACAATATTTAAATCTGTTTTGGCTTCATTTAAAAAATCCGCTTGCCCTATTGGATTACACATTGGTACATTTGAATCTATATCAATAAAATCTTTTGATATACCTCCATTTTTACAAATTACAGAATTTACAGTAAATCCATTATAACTAAGAACTTTACTTAAAATCTTAGCTTCATTAGATAGCCCAACACAAAATGCAATTCCTATATTTTTATACTGACATCTTTTAGCGAAATCTATTGTTTCTTCTAATCTCGTCTTCTCGCCATATCCATCACTCACAACTAATGCTGATGCTTTAGCAATTTTAAAATTTTCTTCATCTTTGTAAACTTCTTTAATTTTTTTCATTTTATCATCAAGACTTGGACAATTTTTAGGTGCTTTATCCAGTTGTTTTTTATTACAGGCGTGAATAGAACATAACGCACAATTATACATAAAAACCCTTCTTTCATATAATCTTTATAATTATTTAAATACCATATTTAATTTTATTCCATATAAGTAATACATCATTGTATGTTTACTTGGATTTCGGATATTCTGCTTATAGACTTGTACGTTATAAGAAGATTATGCAGTATTGATTAACTATAGCAGGTTAAATTTGTCCCTATTTTGAATAATACCGGAATAATTAAAAGTAACAATGCTCCAACTACCACAGTAGATAACAATAAAGAGTAGGAACTAAGAACTCCACTATTAATAGATTTAACTATTATCAAAGAATTAACTGGGATTTGTAATAACATTCCAGTTATTACACCTGGCGAATACTTTTTCATAACAATAGTTGCAATAAGGTGTGGGAATATAGTATTAATTATCATTGCTCCAACAAATCCAAAATATAAATATTTGAACAATAACACATTAGGAAAAAACATAAACAAACTCGTACTCAAATATGCAATCAGAGTAATTATTAATACTGCAAAATGGAATTCATTTTTTTCTACTTGTTTATGGAATTTCATTGCATATTTAGACCATTGCGGCAGCCACAACGCTTCTTCAATATTATGCAAAGTTATTGAGAAAAGGAATAATAAAAATATATTAGATTGATTATTTATCATTTAGTCCTCCTTCTATTCTGATTGTAATAGTTACAACGGTTAGTGTACAATAGAATACAATCGCTCAACAATTGTAATTAGTCATTTTAAATTTTTAATCTATAGAAGCGATTATTTTCATTATAAGAAAGCCCAAATTTACTATAAAAATTGTCAAAATCACCTATAACTCTTCCAAAGCCTACAAGACTACCTTCACATTCAATGCATATACAATAACTTGAATTATTAATCCCTCTTTTAGCTGTTTCTATATCTACAGTTCCCCAACCTACTATTTTTCTCAATTTAATGTATTGAGCAATATTGGGTAATTTTTCGATAATTTTTAAATTCTCCATTTTCTCAACAAATTTGTATGGTATCTTAGATATATTTTAAAGTAATTTAAATAATTCCCTTAAATCTTTAATCTCATAATCTGGTTTCAACCCAGTTTTATTTTCTTCTCCTATTGAATTATACCAACAGGTGGAAATTTCATAATTTATTCCACCTTGAATATCTGAACTTAAAGAATCTCCAACAATTAAAGTTGTCCCTTTATTAGCGTGTCCAATTTTATTAAATGCATAATTGAAAATTCCTATATCAGGTTTTTTATATCCAGTTTCTTCTGATACTATTATTTGGTGAATATATTTATTCAGCGGCGAATTTTCAATTCTTGAAATCTGAACATCTTTAAATCCATTGGTCAAAATAGCGATTTTGTATTTAGTAAAAAGATACTTGCATACCTCCTCCGCACCATCTTTCAAATAAGTGCCTCCTGCAAGTAAATAAAGATATTTTTTACTAAACTCATTAAAATCAACCTTTTCTTCATTATTTTGAAATAATCTTCTAAATCTTTCAATTCTTAAATCCTCAAAATCAATCTTATCATTCTCATAATCAGCCCATATTTGTTTATTTATTATTCTATATCTTTCTAGCTCAACCTCTTCCACATATTTGATATTAAAATAATTGAAGGCTTTTTCTAGTGCATTTGCTTCTGCCCTATCATAATCAAATAATGTACCATCAGCATCAAGTAAAATTAACTCATAATTCATAACGATTCCCCCTTGTAGTTTATATAACCAATTGTTATTGCCAAAAGTTTGAGCATTTCATCAGATAACTTTCATAATTACTAAATTTATAAACTGGCTATTATTGGCCTAATCAGTATATGGATAATGGGTATTTAAATAATTAAGTGAGAGTTTTACCTTATTTGCCATAAAATAAAGTCTATTTTTTTAGTGTCTGAAATGCATGTATTTTGATATTCGTTATTGAACAATTCTATCAATACTTTTGCATTATTAGTTAGCAAAAAATTTTCATACTTATCTTGCAATATTTTATAAGCTTCTATGCTTTCTTTTATTCTAACTTCACTTTTTTTATATTGCTTTGGCTTATCTATGTTCAAATTTGATAGTACAAATGAATCCCATATAGGCAGATTGGGATTTATATTAGCAACTAATTTACTGGCAAATGATGCTTCTACTCTTCCAGTCCTATCATAAATATATTTTATTGCTTCTCCAAAGGTAACTTCATTGCATTTATTATTCTCAAGATAATCATAATAAATCTCGTAAAAATCCGCCTTTCTTTGTCTTACCCTATAAAATCCATTGTATAACTTTTGAAACTCTTTATCTTTATGAACATTTACTTTATGTAACCTATCTATTATTTTTATATATTTTTCTAAACCTTGTTTTATCTTTTTCAGTGCTATCTCTACGTCATATTTATTTATATTTTCAATCATATGTCCTCCTTTAAAATACTATTTTCCTAACTTAATATACTGTTTGCCATTGTACTGAACATATCCTAATACTTCAAGTACACCACCTATACTGGTGAAATTGCATGGGTTACTACTTGCTCTCTTGACTAATTATTATTTTTTACTATATATTACTTATGATATAGTTCACAGTATCATATTCTAGATTTTAATAGATTCATTTAATATTCAACTACTTTATTCTTTACATACAAACTAAATGTTATAAAGATTTCATACCATATAGCTAGCTTCATATTATTAGCTTAATTGGTATTTGTAAAATGGAGAATAATAGCTAATTAGAATTCAATCCGAACGCTATACTTCCCAATTTCTTTTTATATAAACTTTCCATTGCAACTACTTCATGTATATATAATCTTTACTTCGTATTATAGACATTATACGAAGTCTATAAATTAACATCTATTCTTGATTTATCCCATTATACTCCAAATTTCACTCTAAAACTATGCATTAATTCAATATTTTTCTTAATTTAAATCATTAGAGTAATTGGGTTATTTTGATTTATATATTCATTTAATTTGATGGCTATGTTGTACTGCCTCAAAAGAAAAATAGCACATGGAATCATCCATATGCTATTTTACGTCTTATAATATAATTTTATGGTTCCACTCCACTAATCAACTTGCCACCAATATATGCAGTTATTTTATTTGTAACTGAATAGCTTGATGAAACAGAGTCAAAAGAGTAATCATTACTTTGATTGAAGTTTGACCAATCATTTTTAGCAAATCTTGAAGCTAATTCAAAAC
>Ga0255362_1000004_pt1 | contig 94796 bp, 94 predicted proteins | sample GFST75r2metaG_FD_186000 | JGI IMG/M metagenome (GOLD analysis project Ga0255362, IMG submission 186000)
TGATCTATCCACCTTTAAAAACTTTGCAGTGTCCTCTAAGTCATCCGTAAAATATCCAACACTATCTATACCTTCAATAATGTACATGCATATAGTTTTAATAATAGTATTTTCATTTGATTCAACTAGCTGTTCTTTAAGATAATCCTTTAGGGACTTTTTTTCAGAAATAAAATTAAAAGGTGAAACCTTTTCCTCACCATAAGATGAACTAGAGCTATAGTTATCGCTGGCTGAATGTTCAGACAACTTTTTATAGTCTATTTTCTCAAAATCCTCACCAATTTCAAGTTTAGAAAAATCAGCGTCTATAACTGGGTTTTCTTGTATCTCTTGATTAAGATACTCAACTAATTGAAAATTGGACATTTGAAGCAATTTCACAGACAGCTGCATCTGTTGATTCATAATAAGTTTCTGTTGCTGAGTTAAGTTTAAGTTAAAATCTAAATTCATAATTTTCACCTATATCTATGTTATGTTTTTTATCTTCCATTATTCATTTAGTATATCATAAATCCACTTTTCAAACACCAAAAAACATTAATATACTTTATATTTCACTATTTTTCAACATGATATATGAGGGATAAGTTGCAAATTAAAAAATTGAAATTAAAATTTTTAATAATTCTTAAAAATGAGGATGAGAAAATATTTGCATAAACAAATCTTCTCTCATCCTCATTTTCTAAACCTTTAACTTGTCACTTGTCACCTGTGTCCGCTATCTTTTTCCCTTAATGTATGGAATTCCATCAGCCGCTGGTGCAGTTGTTTTACCAACAAATCCTGCAAGTGCAAGCATTGTTAATACATATGGAAACATTGCATAAATTTCATCTGGCAGTTGAAAACTCATCATCTGTGCATTTATTTGAAGCGCACTTCCAAATGCAAATAAAAGGCAAGCCCACATTGTTCCTTTTGGTTTCCAGTTACCAAATATCAAAGCAGCTAAAGCTATATAACCACGCCCTGCAGTCATTCCTTCTCTAAATAGATTTGATATACCGATGGATAATGAAGCTCCACCTATTCCTGCTAACATTCCAGAAAGTATAACACATGTATATCGTATTTTATAAACATTTATTCCTAAAGTGTCAGCTGCACTAGGATGCTCACCAACCGCTCTTATTCTAAGTCCAAATGGTGTTTTATAAAGTACAAAGTCAGTAACAAACACTAAAACTAAAGCAAAATATACAAACCAATTCAGCCCACCTAAAAGAGTCCCTAGTATAGGTATATTTTGAATGAATTTTGGAATATTATATGAAAGTGAATGAACTATATTTGTTTGTCCACCAGTATTAAAAACTTTAAATATCATAAAACTTGCAAAGGCAGTAGCAAATAAATTTATAGCTGTACCAGAAATAACCTGATCTGCCCTCAAATTAATACTTAAAAATGCATGAAGAGCTGCTATTAGGCCCCCAGCCGCTGCTGCAAATAGTATTCCAACAAGAGGACTTCCTGTTAGAAATGAACCAAGCACTGCGAAAAATGCTCCTGTAATCATCATGCCTTCAAGTCCTATGTTTACAACGCCTGCATTTTCTGAAAACACACCACCCAGTCCAGTGAATATAAGCGGTGTAGCCATTCTTAGAGTGGCTGCCACGATACTCACCACAAGTGTAAACTTATCCATTTACAACAGCTCCTTTCTTTCTTTTCTTCTCTTTGAAATAATCAACAATATAATCTGTAGCTACAAAAACTATTACCACTGATTGAATTAAATAAACAACTTCTTTTGGTATATTATTAATCTGAAGTATTCTAGAACTACTTTCAAGTGTACCAAACAGAAGTGCTGATGGAATACAACCAATAGGATTGCTTTTGGCAAGTAATGCAACTGCTATACCATCCATTCCATATCCTATAAATGATAGTAAGTCTGTAGTCATATAAACCGTGCCTGAAAGATGAACTGCCCCCCCCAGTCCAGCTATAGCCCCTGAAAGTACCATGGCAAAAATAATATTTTTACTGATATTTATTCCACCATACTCTGAAGCGTGTGGATTTATACCCACGGCTCTTATTTCATAGCCTTTGGTTGTTTTCCACAAAAGCCAAAATACAACTACAGCACATATTAATGCAATTATAATTCCAAAACTAACTCCGTTAAGTTTCATCAGCTTTGCACTATCTTGTATTATAGGTGTCTGCCCTTTACCATGAATTCCTGCTGGTGTCCTCATTATTACAAAATTAACAACATACATAGCGATATAATTAAGCATTATACAATTAATAACTTCATTAATACCTAATTTGGCCTTTAAGAACCCTGGTATTGAACCCCATAGACCTCCAGCAACAGTACCACTTAAGATTATTAGTGGTATATGTACTATAGGGCTTAATCCATGTATTTGACCAACAACAGCTGCTGCAAGAATGCCTAATGTAAACTGCCCCTCTACTCCTATATTAAAAATTCCGCATTTAAAGGACACTGCACTGGCAATACCTGTAAAAATAAGCGGTGTAACATAATTCATAGTTTGAAGTGTTTGATCTGTAGATCCAAAGCTTCCTGTGATTATTATTCCTATCAAATCTGTGAGTGCTGTGAAATATTGTGTTATCCCATAGCCTTTAGACCACATTACAAAAAACACCGCAACGAAAAAAGAAATAAAAATTGCAAATAGTGGGAATGCTAGACTCCTCACAACATATTTTGCTGCCAACAAAAATTTATTGCTTTTTGTTTCCGAATTACTCACCATCTCTCACCTCTTTACCATTTTTTACAGTTCCACCTGCCATAAGTATTCCTAGTTTTCTCTCATCTGCGTCTTTTCTCTCTAAAATGTCTACCACATTGCCATCATACATTACAGCTATTCTATCTGAAAGTGATAGAATTTCGTCAAGTTCAAGTGAAACCAAAAGTACAGCTTTACCTTTATCTCTTTCCTCAACGATTCTTTTATGAATATATTCTATAGCACCTACATCAAGTCCTCTAGTTGGTTGCGCAGCTATAAGAATATTTGGGTTTTTGGATATTTCTCTGGCTACTATAAGTTTCTGCTGATTACCTCCTGAAAGTGATCCAGCTGTAACTTCATCTGAAGGTGTTCTAACATCAAATTCACTTATAAGCCTTTGAGAATGCTTTCTTATTTCATTATATTTCATAATAATTCCCTTACTAAATGGAAGCTTATGATATAAACCAAGTATTGAATTTTCAAATAGTGAAAAATCTAAAATCAGCCCTCTTTTTTGTCTATCTTCTGGAACATGGCCAACGCCACTATCTGATATCTCTCTAGGAGTCTTATTAAATATATCTTTTCCATCCAACATAACTTTTCCATTTTGTGGTTTTATAAGTCCTGTTAATGCTTCAACTAGCTCAGTTTGACCATTTCCATCAACACCAGCGATTCCAACAATTTCTCCAGCACGTACAGTTAAATTAACACCCTTTACAGCTAAAATTCCCCTATGATTCTTAACCTGAAGATTTTCAACTACAAGCATATCTTTTCCTATTTTTGCTTCTGATTTATTAACTGTAAGATTAACCTTTCTCCCAACCATAAGTTCAGCAAGTTCATCAATACTTGTTTCCTTGGTATAAACAGTTCCAGTAACTTTACCTCTTCTTATTATTGTGACTCTATCACTCATTTTCATTACTTCCTTAAGTTTATGAGTAATAAGTATAAATGATTTGCCCTCTTTTTTTAGGTTATCAATTATTGTTCCTAGTTCATCTATTTCCTGTGGAGTCAAAACAGCCGTAGGTTCATCCAATATTAGTATATCCGCACCTCTATAAAGTGCCTTTAGGATTTCAACCTTTTGTTGCTGTCCAACAGAAATATCCTCAATTTTTGCAGTTGGTTCTATATTAAAAGCATATTTTTCAGCTAATTCTTTTACGTCGTTAATTGCTTTTTTCATATCTATTTTCAAACCAATTTTAGGTTCTATTCCCAATATTATATTTTCAGTAACAGTGAATTTATCGATAAGCATAAAATGTTGGTGTACCATTCCAATTCCTAGCTTTATTGCATCGTTAGGATTGTTAATTTTGCTAACTTGTCCATTTAAAAAAATATCGCCTTTTTCTGGTTGGTAAAGCCCGTATAAAATATTCATAAGGGTAGTTTTTCCAGCTCCATTTTCACCTAGTAAAACATGAGTTTCACCTTTTAAAAGTTCAAAAGTCACATCATCATTAGCTATAGTACCAGGGAAAATCTTAGTAATATGTTTCATTTCCATTACCTTATCCATCTCAATCCTCCTCAATTGATTTAGGCATCTTGATAAAATCACCTGTTAACATACCAGTTCATTTTGTCAGATGCCTTACCTATACATAAAAATGGCTAGGTTTTTATACCTAGCCATTATTATATTACAATATTAATAACTTTGGAATCATCTATGAAAGAAATAACAAAACTCAAAGATGTGGCGTTATTAAATTGTAGGTGCTACAAATTTTTTCGCATCTTCTATTTTAGATGGAACCACTATCTTTCCATCAACAATTGCTTTTTTATATTTATCAACTACATCTAAAATATCTTTGGAAACATGATCTTTTGTAGTTGGTGCATAACCAACTCCATCTTCTTTTAATCCAAATGTTTTAACTTTACCGCCTTCAAATTTACCATCCTTTAAGTCTTTAGCAACTTGATATGTAGCTGTATCAACTCTTTTAAGCATACTTGAAAGAATTACATCTTTATACTCTGGTACTGTTACTGCTTGGTCTTGATCAACACCAATAGCCCAAACTGTTTTTCCAGAATTTTTGATTGCTTGTGCTGCTTGGAATACACCTATACCAACACCACCGGCTGCGTGATAAACAATATCATAACCATCGTTATAAAGTGTAGTAGCTAATTCTTTTCCCTTTGCTGTATCATCATAACTATCAGCATATACTACTTTAACGTCGATACTAGGATTTATTGTTTTTGCACCAGCTATGTATCCTGCTGCAAATGAATCAATTAAATCTCCTTGTTTTCCGCCAATAAAACCAATTTTATTTGTCTTAGTTTCTTTTGCAGCAATGACACCCATTAAAAATGAACCTTCTTGAGATTTAAAAATTAGTGATTCAACATTTTTAGGTTGTTTATCATATGCATTATCGATTATAGCAAATTTTTTATCTGGATACTTATTAGCTATGGTTTGTAACGCATCTGCCATTTGGTAACCAACTCCGAATACTAAGTCCGAACCATTATCAATTAAAGCCTGAAGATTTGGTTGATAATCATCTGCTTTTTTTGACTCAATTGGTTTATAATTAATATTTCCAAATTCTTTTACCGCTTTTTTTATTCCTGTGTCAGCTGCTTGATTAAATGATTTATCATTTAGTCCACCTTCATCTGTAGAAAGCCCTATTTTAACTGTTTTTGCACTACTACCTTGGCTTGAAGTACTACTTCCACACCCTGCAAAAATTGATGCTACAACTAAAAAAGATGCAATTCCTGCCACTATTTTCTTCTTGTTCATTTTAGATTACCCCCTAAAAAATATGTTCCTTTTAACTTTAAGTTGTGTTACTAAGTACCTATTTGTATAATTTCATAAAATTGGCATAAATAGTAGCATATATATTCTCTGTTTTTAACTCTTTATCAGTATAAACTAAATATATTGTAAAATCAATATATTTGTACCTAAATAAATGCTAATTTGAAAACCAAATTTGAAATCAAGGACTAATTAATATTGCACGAATGCTTTTGTTTGTGCATACTAGTAAGATTCAATGAAAAATACTCCACAGGCACCTGAGCCAGAATGTGTACCAACCACGCATCCAGCCTCACATTTTATAAATTTTTCATTTTCGTTATAATTGCTTTCAAGTAATTCTCTTACCTCATTTTCACCTATATATAAAATTATGCTCATTTCTGCTTCAGATATACCCGTTTCAGTAACATAGTTTAATATGGATTTTGCAGCTTTTTTTGTTCCTCTCACTTTATCAACTACAACCATTTCGCCATCTCTAATAGTTAGTATAAGTTTTATTCCTAAAATATTACCTATAGTTCCCGCTGCCTTTGATAATCTACCACCTTTAATTAGGTTGTCCAATTTATTAAAAGCAATAATACTTTTAACATGAGGAATAACATTTATTATTTCTTTTTCAATTTCTTTGAAACTATAACCAGCACTTCTTAATCTACAAGCCTTAAGCACAATTACTCCAAGCCCAGATGTAACGTTAAAGCTATCTATTACAGTTATGTCTTCACTTTCAAGCATATCCTTGGCGATGCAAGCTGACTGGTAGGTACCACTCATCTTAGAAGACATACTTATCATCAAAATTTTGTACCCTTGGTCTAAATATTTTTTAAAACATTCAACATGCCTTTGTGGATTAACTTGTGTAGTTGTTGGATATATACCGTCCCTATCCATGATTTCCAAAAGTTTAGAAGTAGTTATATCTACTCCATCAAAATAAGATTTTTCACCTATATTAACAATTAATGGTAATACTTCAATATCATATTTATCAATTATATCCTTAGGTAAATCTGCAGTACTTACGGTTATAATCTTAATTTTTTCCATTAATATTCTCCTTTATTATTTCATATTTGGAAATCCGATTTGTCTTAGTCCTTCATAAGCTACAATTGCAACCGTATTTGAAAGATTTAGTGATCTAAGGCTTGTTTTTATCATAGGAACTCTTATGCATCTTTCAGCGTTACTCTCTCTAATATTATCTGGAAGCCCACAAGATTCTCTTCCAAACACAATAAAATCCCCTTGATTAAATTTTACTTCTTCATAATAATTTTTACCTTTTGTAGTTGAAAAATAAAATGTACTATCCTTATACTTTTCCCTTAACTCATCATAAGACTCATATACAGTTATATCTAGATCTTTCCAATAATCCAGCCCAGCTCTCTTTAGATGTTTTTCATCTAAACTAAATCCAAGCGGTTTAATCAAATGTAATTTACTATTTGTAAGAACACATGTCCTTGCTATATTTCCTGTATTCTGTGGTATTTCTGGCTCAAATAAAACTATATTAAAATTTTCTTTTCCTAAAATCAATTGTACGCCCCCATTAGTATATTTAACTTAATCATAAAATTTATATTATACTAAAATTTCTTTATAGTAAAGTTGTTTATACAATATATAACAATTTATATGATGTAATTTATGCTGTTTTCTTCAAATTTTTCTAGTAGTTTACTCTTAAAAAAGTTTTTTAGAAGTTTCATTTTCTCATCTGGGTATATATATTTTCCATATCCAAATTGTCCAAATTTAAACTTACGCGTCTCTTCATCCATGGGCAATGTAGTTTTACTAAATATATTAATTATATTTTCCCTAGCACGTTTGGTAAACCTATGTGAAATAACTTCAAATGTTATGTTTCCACTTGGGAATTTTAATGCTATAAGATTAATTAAACTTCCATATTCCTCTTCCCAACCTTCATACAGAAAAACTGGTGCTATTATAAATCCAATTTTATACCCATCAATATATAGCTTTTTTGCAGCGGTTATTCTCTCAATCACAGCTGTAGTGTTATGTTCATATGCATTTATTATTCTATCTGTGTTTATACTAAATCTTACAGTTGTATTACCGTTATGCCTAAGTCCTAATATAGTATCAATATCTGTGAATTTTGTTACAAATCTAAACCTACCAAGCTCATTATTTCCAAAAAACTCTATAGAATTTTTTAGTGACCTGCTGTAATACTCCACAGGAATTGGGTCAGAAGTTGCAGCACCTTCAAAAATAGTTATATTAGGTTTTCTTTCATCTATATACTCCTGGGTCCTTTGTAATATTTCATCTATATTTACATATATTTTAACGTATGGTTTTTTTCCCATTTGAGTGTTTAGATAACAATATTCACACATACCGTTGCATCCGCTTGCAATAGGCAATTGATAATGAGCAGATGGTTTACATGTAGCAAAGTTTAAATTTTTTCTCACACCTACAACTAATGTACTTTTCCCTTCAAAATACATTTCACTGTTTGTTTTACCTGGTATACCGGTGATTCTACCATTTTTCGAATATAATATTTCCAATTTTTTCTCTTTGAACTCTTCTAGAATACTGTTTCCCAGTTCATAATTTAATGCACGCTCTTCAAATATTACTCTTCTTGGATTAAACATAAAACCACCTCCTAAGAAGTAGTATTACATTTAATCATATAAAATATTCTACCGTAATATTTATAATGCAAATTTTTCTATAGCCTTTGCTACCCCTGAATTATTATTTGTATCGGTAACAAATATAGCTACATCTTTTACAAGTTTTGAGCCATTTCCCATGGCTACACCCATGCCTGCATATTTTATCATTGATAAATCATTTTCATTATCACCTATACACATTATTTCATCTTGCTTTATGTTATAAAAATCGGCCAAAACTTGAACAGCCTTTCCTTTTGAAACTCCCCTATGCATTATTTCAATATTATCACTGCCTGAGCTTACAATCTCAAACTCATTTAGTCCCATAAGCTCCTTTCTAGCTTTATCAATTTCCACAATATCTTTAGATATGCATATACATTTAAATACGTCATCACCTTTTTCTGCTAGCGATGAATATATATCTTTGGCATCAATTAATTCCACTTTAAATTTTTCTGTTAAATTTTCATTCATTACTGCATAATTATAATCTTTTGGAAATCCATTAGTTGCTATTATGGAATCGCTAGTATTGTAATATACTTGTAAATTGTATTTTCCAATTATATCTTGTATCTGTTTACAATTTTTTTTGCCTAGTTCAAGTTTGTATATAATTTTTTCTTCGTCCTTTTCTCTTATATAAGCGCCATTGGAAGCTATTATAGGTGCTTTAACACCAATAAGCTCTCCATAATATTTAGCTGATGCAAAAAGCCTTCCTGTACAAACCGCTATTTTTACGCCTTTTTCATGTGCCCTTTTTATTGCTTTTAAATTCTCTTCATTTATTGTTTTTTCATCATTTAGTAAAGTTCCATCCATATCAATACAAATTAGTTTACAACTCATAAATTTCATCTCCAGTTTAGGAATCAAAAAAAAGCAACACAAAGCAGACCATAATCTCCACTTGTTGTTTTTTCATGATGCCATAAAATAAGTAATACATATATTTATTATATCATAAGCATATGACAGTTGATATTCTGAACACACTGATTAATTTTATTTTAAATCTTTTAAATATAATCGCAAAATTCTCTATAAAGCTAAATAATCGCCTAATCCTTTACCTTTATAAGAAGGTAAGAACCAAGCGATTATTTTTTAAAGTGTTACGCCATTTTTAAATATAGCTATTTCTCTTATGTCATTTTTTTCATTGTTCGCCAGTTGTTCACCGCTAGCAATAGAAATTACATAGTCAATAAAACGTTCTACTACTATATCCATCGTTTCATTTTCCAATAATACTCCTGCATTAAAATCTATCCAATGCTTCTTTTTATTATATATTTCACTATTAGTAGATATCTTCACTGTTGGTACAAATGATCCAAAAGGAGTACCTCTACCTGTAGTAAATAGAACAATATGGCATCCAGCAGAAGCAAGAGCAGTGGATGCAACAAGATCATTTCCAGGTGCACTTAAAAGATTAAGACCCTTTTCTTTTAAAGTTTCTCCATACTTAAGTACATCTACAATCTCTGAAGTTCCTGATTTTTGAGTGCATCCTAGTGATTTATCTTCTAATGTAGTTATTCCTCCAGCCTTATTCCCTGGGGATGGGTTTTCATATACAGGTTGGTTATAACTCATGAAATATCTTTTAAAATCATTAATCAAATTAACTGTTTTATCAAAAACCTCTGAACTTTTTGCTCTATTCATTAGAATTGTCTCTGCTCCAAACATTTCTGGAACTTCTGTAAGTACTGTTGTAGCTCCTTGCATAACTAAAAAGTCAGAAAATTTTCCTAAAAGTGGATTCGCAGTTATACCAGAAAAGCCATCTGAACCTCCACATTTAAGTCCAATCTTAAGTTCAGATAATGATACATCTTCCCTTTTATCTGCTTTCATATTTTCATAAAGTTCTTTTAATAGTTTTGTTCCTTCTTCTATCTCATCATCAACCCGTTGAGAAATTAAAGATCTTATTCTCTTCTTATTATAATCTCCCAATGATTCAATAAAAACTTCCATAACATTATTTTCGCAACCAAGACCTAAAACCAGTACACCACCAGCATTAGGATGTTTAACAATATCACCTAATATAGTTTTAGTATTCTCATGATCATCACCAAGTTGAGAACAACCATAATTATGTTTGAATACATGTACATCCGAAAAAGAAGTCTCTTTAATAAAATTTTTCACTATTAAATCGGCTATACCATTTACGCAACCCACGGTAGGAACTATCCAAAGTTCATTTCTAATTCCAACAGTATTATTTTCTCTTCTGTAACCCTTAAATGTCAATTTTCTGTCCTGGAAACTGTTATTAAAGTTCTTCTTATTGTACTCATAATCTTTAATACCAGTTAAATTAGTTTTGATGTTGTGTGAATGTATCCACTGACCTGCCTTAATGTTTTTAATAGCATGCCCTATAGGAAATCCATATTTAGTTATATTTCCACCTTCATCGATATCCTTAATTGCTACTTTATGCCCTTTTTTTATTACTTCATCAATTACAATTTTATTGTTATTTTCCTCTACAATGTCACCTTTATTTAAATCCATAAGTGCTACAACTACATTATCATTCTCATTTATTTTGAAAACATTTTTCATAAATACACCGCCTAACTACATTATCTCTATTTGATTTTATAATATACACATTATATTAATAAAATTGTTTTATCTTAAATCCGTGAACACGTTAACAACTAAGTGATTTAAAATATTCTATTAATTTCATTTAAATTTTCTCCACTGAAATGTTTTTTACTGAATCTCTTTTAATTAACTCAGTAGGAATGTACAATTTCTCACCAGTGAATTTGGAACTAGCAATTTGTTCTAGTAATTTTTGTGAACCAACTATACTTATTTTACTTGTTTGCTTCCTAACTGTAGTAAGAGCTGGTGTAACATATTCACAAAATATGTTATCATCAAATCCAATAATGGAAATGTCTTCTGGAACTTTTAATCCTTTTTTTTGTATTGCTCTCATGGCACCAACAGCCATATCATCATTGGAACAAAATATTGCGGTTGGAATATTAGGTAATTTCAAAAGTTTTTCCATGGCACTAAATCCACTTTTAATATCATATTCACCAGGTACTAGGTATTCACTTTTAATTTTGATTTTATTATCAATAAGAGCATTAATATAGCCCTCTTTTCTGAATACAGAAGATTTAAATCCTGCCTTACCCTCAATTATTGCAATGTTTTTGTGTCCATTTGAAATAAAATATTTTGTAGCCTCGTATGCTCCATCCTTCTCAGCAGAGAGTATATTTGTAATATTATCAGCCTCGATTTTCCTGTTTAATACTACTAATGGAATTTCTTTGCTTATAACATCATATATAAATGGATTATCACTTTCACTTTGACTCACCATTATAATACCATCAAATCTCTCTTTAGATATATATTTAAAATTTATGCAACGATCAATTCCTCTTATTACCAAATTGTAGTTTCCTTTAATTATACTACTTACCCCTTCAACTATTTCATGGAAAAAGCCTGGAGAAGTACCACTACTTATTGAAGAAAAAAACAACCCAATATTATAAGACTTATTTAATACCAAGCTTTTTGCATTATAATTAGGAACATAATTTAACTCATCAGCTAGTTCTATTATTTTTTTTTTAGTTTTTTCATTTATAAAAGGACTATTGTTTAGTGCCCTTGAAACCGTTGTATGTGAAACATTTGCAATTTTAGCTATATCTTTTATGGTAATACTCACACAATCACACCCTCTAGTTAACAATCATTTACACATACAATAATATCATAATAGCCCCCTATAAACTACTATATTTATCTATATTTCTACTTATCTGTATAACTATATTGATTTTTTAGATATCCATTTCAAAATAATTTTCTGCATTTTTATAACATATGTTTTCAATGATATTTTTCAATAATTTTTCATCATTTGGAAATTCACCGTTTTCTACAAAGTTCCCTACATATTCACATAATATTCTTCTGAAATATTCATGTCTTGTGTAAGATAAGAAACTTCTTGAGTCCGTAAGCATTCCAACAAAACTAGAAAATAGACCAAGGTTTGCTAGTGCTTTCATCTGTTCAATCATTCCATCCTTATTATCGTCAAACCACCAAGCTGCTCCAAGCTGAATTTTGCCTGAAATTCCACCTTCTTGGAAACATCCAAGTAGTGTACCTAATATATAATTGTCATTTGGATTCAAACTAAATAAAATAGTCTTTGGAAGAGAGTTTTCCTTTTCTAAAGCATTAAGTAATTTTGAAAGTGGATAAGAAACATTACTATCATTTATAGAATCAAATCCAGTATCTGGTCCCATTTTCTCAAGCATAGCACTATTGTTATCTCTAAAGGCATTGATATGTAATTCCATTACCCACCCAAGTTTTGTATAGTTTTTACCAAGGAACCTCATTATAAAGGTTCTAAATTTTGTTTCTTCTTCTATGGTAACGCCCTTACCTTTTAAAGCTTTAGCAAATATTTGTGATATTTCTTCCTTAGAAGCTTCTGCATATGGTACATAATCAAGTGCATGGTCTGAAACTCTGCAACCTACAGAATGGAAAAAGTTTATTCTACTCTCCAAAGCAGTTAAAAATCCATCAAAATTATCTACCTTTTCATTAGAAACTTCGCTTAACTTTTTAACCCAATCCACAAAGGCTGGTTTATTTATTCCTAATGCTTTATCAGGTCTAAATGCAGGGAAAACCTTAGTAGTAAAATCATTTTCTTTTTTAAGTTTAATATGATATTCAAGGGAGTCTGTTGGATCATCAGTTGTACATATAGCTTTTACATTAGATTTTTTGATTATTTCTCTAACTTTGAAATCATCCTGAGCTAATAGTTTATTTGCTTTTTCCCATATAATTGGTGCATTTTCCTGGTTAATAACTTCGTATATTCCAAAATATCTTTGTAATTCTAAATGAGTCCAATGATAAAGTGGGTTTCCTATAGCAGTTTCAATAGATTTAACATAGGCTATAAATTTTTCATAATCAGTAGATTCACCTGTAATGTATTTTTCATCTATTCCAAAACTTCTCATAAGTCTCCATTTATAATGGTCACCATAAAGCCAAGCTGCTGTTAAGTTTTTAAATTTTTTATTGTCATATATTTCTTGTGGGCTAATATGGCAATGATAATCTATTATAGGCATTTCTTTTGCATACTTGTGAAATAGATTCTCTGCAGTTTGGGTTGTAAGTAAAAAGTTTTCATCCATAAATTTTTTCATAAAATTCACCATTCCTCTTAAATAAATTTATTTTGATAACGTTAACAAGTCTCTATAAATCAATTATAAACGTTTTAAAATTAATTTCAATACTTATTTTGTTCACGATAACAATTTTAATTTCATATGTATAAATTGTCAAGCTTTTTATCATTTTAAGTAGCTAAGTAAAAGCATATACAATGGTATGGCAATTATTGATAATACAGTGGTCACAACTGTCATAACTGCTGCATATTCAGTATCCCCATCATATGCTTTTGCAATAATACTTGTATTGGTCATAACTGGCATAGCTGCCTGTATTATAAATACTTTTTTCATAAGCAGTGGTATTGGAATAAACAATGTAATCACAAAAACAGTTAATGGAGATATAATAAATCTACCTGCAACTATACCAAACATATCTTTACTAATTTTTATGTCCTTAAATTTAACAGAAAAAATGCAAATTCCTATAAATAACATTGACAGTGGTGTAGTTATATCACCCATATATTTGCATGTATCCATTATAAAATTAGGCAAATTAACTTTTAACATTACTAATACAAGTGCCACAATATATCCCAAAAGTGGCGGTGACATTATTCTCTTAATTGTATTTTTACTGAATATTTTATTATTAGTTTTTTGCTTTCCATTTTTGCTTATAAAATAAACACCGATTGTCCAAAAAAATGTTGTATTTGCTATGTAATATAAAAGTACATAAGGGATGCTTTTTTCACCAAATAAAGCAAGATTAACAGGAAGTCCAACAAAAATAGTATTTGAATTAAAAAACATGGATATAAAAAGTCCTGTATCCTCTGGTTTTGTTTTAATAAGTTTTGAAAAAATAATAGCTATAATTAAACATATACTCATAGATATCGCAGGAATCAGAATGTCTTTTCCTTGGCTCACAAGTTGACTTCTATCTAAATTACCAAGTACTGTAGATATCATAAGTGCTGGCAATGCTATTGTAATTACAAGTTTAGTCAATAATTTGGATGATTCATCACTGAACCACCCTTTTGCAGTGAGAACATATCCAATAAAAATCATAATAACAATACTTAATATACTGCCAACTGAATTTAATAATAACATTTTTCTGACTCCTTTATCCATCTATTATTGAGTAAAAGCTCTTATATTTATATATAACCTATTCAGTATATTGGCTTGTTATTTTTTTCAAGGCGCCTTATTACATATTAACAATCATACCTGTTATATAGGAAACTACCCATACTATCCAAATAAAAATGCTGAATTTATAGAACTTTACTGGTATTTTTTTATTTAGAACAGCTATACTGCCTATAAGATTAAGTAACATGAGAAATAATGCTATAAATCCCAATACATCATGGATTCCATAGCTTATTTTATTACCGCCAAGTTTATACATCAAAAATGTACCTACAACGTCAAAGATAAAACCAATACTAAAGGCAATGACATGTTGCAAAAGTATAGACTTAGTTCTAAATTCCTTCCACACAACCACAGTGTATATAATCAAAGCTAAGTTTATAAGTATTATAGAAATAACTAACATATATAACCTCCATTAAAATTATTATGTAATTAATGAAATTTTGATATCCAAAGACATTTTTCGCTCCAAGAACACTCTCCGCAAATTTCATAAGCATCTTGTAGGCTTTTCAATTTATCATTAACTAAATTGAAAGCTTCTTCTATATTCACTACTTGTTCATTAGTGAGATTAAGTTTATCTAGTAATCTCTTATCCATATTATCAACACTTTCACAATTCTCACACATGTCACTAATATTATTTTTACATGATAAACATATATTATCACAATATTCTACAATTCTTATTTTTTTCTTAGGGTTCCCTTTTATATACTTCACTATTTTCCCCATATTTTCTACAAATTCACCACTATAACCATAGCCTTGAAATCCCTGAATACATAATAAATGATGCGCTCTTATATTTAATATCTCATTATACATTTATATTCACCTTCTTCTAAATTAATCTGTAAATTAAGTTTAATTAGAACACAATTATTGTATCATTTTACAAACATTTATCCAAATTATTTGCTTATGAATTATAGTTTCTTCTTGACATAAGCAAATATAAATATTAAAATTAAACATGTATTAAACACGTTTAATTTGGAGGTGATCACTATAAAAAATAACACAAGAGAGGCACTTATTTCAGCAACAATTTTCCTTATATCAACAAATAAAGACGCCACTAAAATTACCTCTCGTGAAATAGTGGCAGAAGCAAAAACCAATTTAGCCATGATAAACTATTGTTTTAAATCCAAAGAAGATTTAATGAATATAGCCGTACAGAGAATCATCGCCAGCCAAGCTAATAACTTTAAGGCTATAACTAATGAGGATATCACTCCAAGAGAGCAACTAAAAAAAATGTTATACACTCTTTCTGATATAACCGTTTCCTATAACTATTTAACCAAAATATCAGTTCCATATATTTTATTACATGATGAAATAACTCATCCTCTAGATGTTTTGCCTATAATAAAAAAGCATTTTGGAAGTGAAAGGAGTGAAACTTACTGCAGAATTATTGCGTACCAAATGATTTCTTTTATGCAATTAGTATTTTTGCGCGCAGATGACTTTTTTAAATATAGTGGTATTGATATTTTTAATGCTAAAGAACGTAATGACTTTATAGATATGCAACTTAATTTATTTTTAGGAGATGAAAAATAATGAAAAATCAAAAGTTATTAAGATCTTGGTTCATACTATCATTTTTTATTGCCATAGCTTCTCTCATTTTAGTTGATTGGTATTTTCATGGTTATGGGTTATTAATTATGTTTATTTTTATTTCTTTTGGTTTAATATTCCACCAACTTGAAGTGATATATTTTCCAAGCTCACAGGTCAATGAATATAAAACTTACAAAAAAAATAAGCTTCTCAAACTTTGTTCTTTAATACTTTTTATTATGTCACCAATGTCATTGATTTACGGTGCACAGCACCTTAACAAAATAGGCTTTGTTATATTTGTGATCATCATTGCTTTAGGTATATTTTTGGATCAATTAGCAAGAATTCATTACTCATATTCAATAGAATAAAAAAATTTCTAAGTTTCAGTTGGAGTTTTTTTCTCCATCTGAAACCTAGAAATCCTTAGTAAGGCGCATAGCAACCGTAAGAAAGATGGAAGTGTTACGGGATGGTATTCCTCGGATAGAACTAAAATATGGTTATGATTATAGTCATTAATCCCTACAATCATCGCCATATAAAATTTATTCATATATATTTCATATAATTATTGACATATTAAATTGATTTTAATAAATGGATTTGTATATTTTAAATATTTCTTCCACGCTAGTATCTCTTGGGTTACCTGGAGTACATGCGTCAGCTAGTGCTGATTCTGAAAGTGAATGTAAATCTTCTTCCTTAACACCAATTTCTTTTAAACTCTTTGGAATTTTAACATCCTCTGAAAGCCTTCTAACAGCTCCTATGGCTGCTTTCCTATATTCTTCTTGTGACATATTATCTACGCCTTCTACTCCCATTTGACGAGCGATTTCTCTATACTTTTCGCCTGTATATGCTGCATTATATTCCATAACATAGGGTAAAATTACTGCATTAGCTACTCCATGTGGCGTGCTGTAAAATGCTCCAAGTGGATGTGCCATCCCATGAACAAGACCAAGTCCTACATTACTAAATCCCATTCCTGCCACGTATTGTCCAAGTGCCATATCTTCTCTTCCCTTAGGCTCATTTGCTACTGCACTTCTAAGTGAACGTGATATAATTTCAATGGCTTTTAAATGTAGAGTGTCTGTTAATTCCCAAGCACCTTTTGTAATATATCCTTCAATAGCATGAGTTAAAGCATCCATACCTGTAGCTGCTGTTAATCCTTTAGGCATTGATGACATCATTTTTGAATCAACAACGGCTATAACTGGAATATCATGTGGATCTACACATACAAATTTACGTCTTCTTTCTTCATCCGTAATAACATAATTAATTGTAACTTCAGCCGCAGTTCCTGCTGTGGTTGGTACTGCAATAATAGGTACACATTTATTATTAGTGACTACTGCACCTTCAAGACTCCTTACATCTGAAAATTCAGGATTGTTTATAATAATTCCAATAGCTTTAGCCGTATCAATTGATGAACCACCACCTATTGCTATTAAATAATCTGCTCCAACTGTTTTAAACTTCTTTATTCCACTTTTCACTACATTTATAGTAGGATTGGGCTTAACTTCATCGAAAATTACAAAATCCAAATTATTTTGTTTAAGTAAATCGGTTACATTACTAACTACGTTAAATTTTATTAAGTCTTTATCAGTTACAACTAATGCTTTTTTATAACCCCTTATTTTAGCTTCTAAAACAATATTTTCAATTGCTCCAGCCCCTATATAGCTTGTTTCATTTAAAACCATTCTGTTTGCCATAAAAATTCCTCTCCTCTTATAATTTATTTAATGCAATAAATTGTAAGTTTATTGCATTAAAGTATATTAAATTATTAATCTAAATAGTCTTCTGAAATGTGAACCTTAAAAGCTTTTCCTAAATCCCTAAAATTTTGAGAAGTTATTGTTTGTTTTTTTCCACCCATAGATAATACTTTTACTAAGATTTCAGCTGATTTTTCCACTGTATCCATAAGTCCAAAAGTTAAATCTAAGCTCTCACCAGCACAGAACATTCCATGATGTGCCCAAATTACTACATCATGATCATTCATTAATTTACCGGTTTCTTCTGCTATTGCAGCTCCACCTGGCACCATCCAAGGCACAATACCTATTCCACCGGGGAACACTACTGGACATTCCGTTGCCATTTCCCACAATTGTCTAGTAAATACTTTCCCGTCTAGTGGTAATACAAAAGTTAAAGCTATAGTGTTTGTAGTATGTGAATGCATTATAACTCGGTATGCACCATTTGTTTTTTCTTTTTTTATAGAATGACTCATTAAATGTGAAGGTAATTCACTTGTTGGTGTTGCTCCATTTATAAGGCCCCAAACTATTTTATAGTTTTCACCTTTTTCGTCTACTTTAATTATTCCTGCATTTTCTTCTAAAGAAATTGTCATGTTTCTTATAAATTTCCCACTTCCAGTTACTAAAAAGTATTCATTAGCTAAGTTTTTAACAGTTACTCCTATTGGAGTATATGCAGAACCTTCATTTATGAATTTCTGAACTGCTACTACTTCCTCCTCTTTTAATCTATAAGTTATGTTTCCACCATTTCTTTCATGCCAACCCTTAAGCCATGCATCATTTGTGATTTTTTTAAAGTTTTGAACAAATTTTATATCTTCTATAGTCATTATCTCTCCTGCCTTTTTTTGAATTTTTTCAACATAATCAATCTTTATATTAAACATTCTATATACTATATTATACTCACTTTTAATGCTAAATACAATGTTTTTTGTTGTTTGTTTTTGTATTCAATCATTAATTCAACATTTTTTTGTTTTATTATATAAATATGTATGTTGATTTCACTTGTTTATAGTATATTTATCTAAATTTTACTCATATTTTTATTTTTTATTTTACATATTTCCAAATATCAATTTATAATCTCAATGTTATAAGAATGCAATAATTCCACCCATTCCTGTCTTGGCATCTCATCTGTAATTATATAGTCTATACCTTCATAGTCAAAAAGTTTTACAAAAGCTGTTTTGTCATACTTAGTGTGATCAATTAACAAAATTACTTTATTAGATTGCTTAATCATAGCCCTCTTAATTTCTGCCTCTGCCTCATTTGAATCTAATATTCCTTTATTAATATCCATCCCTTTACAACTTACAAGAGCTATATCTACATTGTACTTTTTAATAGTACTTTGGGTTATTGGTCCCTGTAATGATAACGACCTTTGCTTTATTGCTCCACCAGTTGATATAATATTTAATTCTGATTGATTCAATTCCTGCAATACTTCTACTGAGTTTGTTATAACAGTTACGTCACTTCTAGTTGCAATGGATTTTAATACTTCAAGTACCGTTGAACTAGAATCTGCAACTATTGTACTTCCTTCTTTAATAAATTCAATTGCCTTAGTTGCTATATATTTTTTGTTTTCTATGTTAGTCTTTGATCTTTTATAAAAAGGTATATCTTCATTAGTTTTTTTAGTATTTAATATTGCTCCACCATAACTTCTAGTAACTATACCTTGTAGCTCTAATTTTTCTAAATCTCTTCTTATTGTTTCTTCCGTTACATCAAATTTTTCACTTAGCTTTGATACATACAATTTTTTTTCCATTAATGCAGTCTGCTTTATAATTTCAAGTCTTTCTCTCGATAACATTTTATTCCTCCTCATATAATCTTAGTTATATTCATTCTCATATTTCTATATAATTACAGCAATTTAATCTCCATATTTTACTAATAATTTAATCAATGTTCAATTAAATATACCAAAATAACATAGTTAACACAATATAAATGCCCCTTAATTATTTACATTTGTTTTTTAGAGGAAGATATCAATGGTACAAAAGATAGTTAAATAATTTATTTATTTTTCGTTTATAAAACTAGCTACACGTTTATATGCATCTTTGGTCTGGTTTATATCTTTAAAAAAGCTTAGGAATCCATGAATAACTCCATCATATCTTTTTACAGTCGCCTCAACTCCACTATCCTTAAGCTTTTTACCATACAATTCGCCCTCATCACGTAATGCATCATATTGTCCTGTAATTATAAATGTTTTTGGTAATCCTCTAAAATTTTTAGAGCTCATTAAAGATGCATATGGATTGTTTTTTTCGCTATTGTTTTGTATATAATATCTCCAATATCTATCCATACCTTCACTGGTAGGTCCATAATCTTTATTTTCTTCAAAAGATTTATATGGACTTTTCAAATATTTTCTGGAATATTCTATAACAGGATACATTAGAACCTGTTTCGCAATTATTGGACATTTATTATCACGGCTCATAGTAGAAACTGCTGCTGCTAAGTTTCCACCAGAACTGTCACCTCCTACGGTAATATTTTTTCTATCTATACTCAATTCTTTTGCATTATCATAAGCCCATTTCACAGTTTCGTAGCAATCTGTTAATCCATCTGGAAAAGGATTTTCAGGAGCCAATCTGTATTCAACTGAAACTACTTTACATTTTGCAGTATTAGCTATAGTTCTACAATTTACATCGTGAGTTTCTATGCTGCCCATAATAAATCCACCACCATGAAAATATATAAATAAAGGAAATATTTCCTTATCGTCAGGAGTATAAATACGAATTTTAATATTTCCACTTGGTATTTTTATTATTCTATCTTCTATATTCTTAATTTGTGGTCGCTTTTCAATTGGAATAAACTGAATACTATTATCAAATCTTCTTATATCTTCAGGATCATCACTTGTACACTTTTTTCGAGTTGGAGATTCTATATAATGTTTTATATCCTCCTGTAATGCCATTTAATCATTCCTTTTTAATAATATCATTATAATTGTCTTTCACTATTTTCTATTTTTTACCCAGTTATTATAACCTACGCAGTTATTTCCCCATAAATTTTCATATTTAAGTCCTGTTAAAACTTCAACTGTTTCACGAGTTTCATCGTCTACATCTTGTTTTGAACCACCGTCTTTTAATCGATTAACTTCTTTTTTCAAAATACCATGGGTTTTACCATTTACTTTGAACTTAGTAGAGGATATTATTCCTATAATAAGAAGTACAAATGGTACCACTACTAATATTACTACCATAGCTGTTAATGCTTCCTTTGGCTGTTTAGTTACTCCAGAACCAGATGTAAAATGAGATTCCTGTAGTACAATTCCAACTAAAAAAACAGCAAAAGCTTGAGATGCTTTTCGTAAGAAACTCATGAATCCAGCAAATACACCTTCTCTTCTATCTCCGGAAACTATTTCATCTACATCAGGGACAAAAGTATAGTTGTTCCATGGAACATAGTTTATTCCTCCTCTTCCAAGCCCTGCAATGGCAGTTACAACATATAAAGCTACTAAGCTATTTGGCAATTCTTTATATACAAATAAGTAACCAACAATACCTATCATGAAAAGAGTTGAAACTACTCTAAAAGAAGCTGCTGGACTTAACTTTAAAGTTACATATGTTGCAATTGCAACACCAGCTATTTGAAATACGTACATAGCTGCCATTAAATTTGATGCTATAATAGCATTCTTGAACAAAGCGAATACAATAAAATAAGTGAATACTGCGTTAAATATATCTTGAGCTAAATATCCACCTAGGTACATGCCTAAATGTGCTCTGAACGTTTTTATTCTAAGAGTAGTAATTAAATCCACATATATTTTTTCTACTGTTCTACCAAAATTAAGTTTTACTCTAGGGTTCATCTCTTCTAAAGCTAGAATTTCTTCTAATGGTCTCTCCCATGTAAATTTATACACTAATGTTAAAACTATCATCATTATTACTGTAAAAATTATTCCAGCATATAAAAATGACTTTGGTGATTCTTTTCCTAATAAATTTATCAATCTTCCAGGAAGAAGTGCAGCTATAAATGCTGAGAATTGAGCAATATACATTCTTGCACTAGTAAGCTTTGCTCGTATTTTAAAATCTGATGTCATTTCTGCAGATAAAGTATCATAAGGTATCAATATCATTGAATATACTATTTCAAAACCTATATAGGTAAGTAAGTAATACGCATATGTGAAACCACTAACCCAAATAAATGAATAAATTACAAGCAACGGTATACTTATTAAAAGGAAAAAATGTCTCCTTCCAAATCTCCTGCCTAGTTTTGTCTTATGAAAATTATCAGTTACAAATCCCATAGTAGGACTCATTATGGCATCTACCACTCTTGCTAATGCAAATATTGATGCTGCCTTAATTGGACTCAATCCACAAAATGTTGTATAAAAGTATAATAGCCATGCAGCTGTTAATGCAAAAGCCCCTGCACCTATAAAATCATTCATACCATATGAGAAGTAATTAATAAACTTTATTTTTCTTTCTTTCTTAATCATGTTTCTTCCCCCTTATTATTGTATATATAATCTTTTACGTAGACATGGAACAAATTTAAAATAATTACCAATTAACTATATAAATTTGATTAAAGTTGAACTTATCTTAATTTTTATTTATTAATGTGACTATTATCATCCCCCCAATATGTTAGTAATTATGTGGTTACTGCAATCGGTTACATTCCTATATTTATATATTACTTCCATTACAACATAAAGTCAATATTATTATTTTGTTTTTTGTTTATTTTGTTGTGAATCACAGAATTATCGTTCATTAATTGACATAAAAATGTTTAATGACATTTTTATAGATGATATGCAACATTTTTCCTATGTAAAGTAACATTTTTCATTAAAATACCTATTATGAAAAAAATACAATAAAAAATCCAGTTAAAATATTATTAAAGTATAAATTATATAATCAAGCTAAGTTATCTAGAAAAACGGCTTAAAAATAACATGGCAAGATGTAATCTATACATCTTGCCATGTTATTTTTAACTGCAACTTATAATTTTGTATATATTTCATTAATATATTTAATGCTGGAATCTAAATCATTTAGAGTGGTGTCTTCAAGTATTATATCTACATATGGTTTTTTTTGTTTTATTAAAGATAACAATAATGGATAATTAAATTGTCCTTCACCAATTGAAACTTGCTTTACCTTTCCATCTTCATAAACAAAATCTTTTGCATGAATAATAACTATTTTGTTACCAAATAAATCAAAACACTTATTTATTATCTCATCTTGTTTATTATAATTACTCTCATCTATAAAATTAATGGGATCAAATATAACTTGTAAATTATCAGATTTAACAATATCTAATGCTCTTTTTAGTCTTTCTGGTGTATTCATTACATGTTTTGTAACTCCCTCTATTCCTACTATAACTCCAAATTTTTCAGCTTCTTTAACAAGTATTTTTATTGAATTTAAAGACCTTTGAAATGCCTCTTCTGTATTATTTTTTTCAGTATAAACGTATTCCCTGTTAAGTGCTCCCGTTTCTGTACCAACGATATTACAACCTAAATATTTTGCAAAACGAATATGTTCTTTAAACGTATCTATTAATTCATTAAGTTCAGTATCATTTGGATTAGCTAAATTTATATAACATCCAAGTACACTAATATTTATATCATGTTTCTGCAAAGTTTTTTTGATATGCTCAGCCATTCCTGGAGTCAAACTTCCTTTAGTAACTTCAAATTCAGTTATTATTTTTTTCATTACAAATTGAGTACTTTTAAGATTTTTTTCCTCCATTATTTCTCCAAGTTTATCTAATTTGTATTTTCCAATATCATGCCCTCTAATTCCAATTCTCATAATTATCTTCCTTTCTATATATAAGTTTTGTTAATATAAATAATATACCCTATTTTCTTAAAATTCAACATATATATTGAGTGTTTCATGTATAATGCCACATCAATCAAATAAATATATAACATATTATATATTTATCTGATAAATGTTAATATTTTTCTTTGTTTATTTTGTTTCTATATAGATTTATTTTGAATTGTAATGTATAATAATTTAAGTATACTGATAATGAAAAAATATTATGAGGTGATAATATGAATTTAACAGAAAAAGAAATACGTATTAAACTTGATTTAGTTGTAGATAAACTTATTAATCTAGATTGTCCTTCTAATGAAAAAAACTTAAACAAGGAAGATGGTGAAGCCGTTGGAATGTTCCCAAGAGATTTTGGTATTCAAGAATGGGATTGGCCTCAAGGTGTTGGCCTATGTGGCTTGATAAGATTAGACAAACACGATAAAAGTGATAAATATTTAGAATTCTTAACTAATTGGTATAAAACTAATATAGAACTAGGTTTACCTTCTAAAAATATAAACACTACAACTCCATTGTTAACTTTAATAAATTTATGTGAAGTTAGTCCTAATCCTAAATTTGAAAACCTTTGCATAGAGTGGGCTAATTGGCTTATGAATTGCCTTCCACGAACTAAAGAAGGTGCTTTTCAACATGTAACAAGTGCCAATGGTGATCGACAAGCCGTTCGATTAAATGAAAGCGAAATCTGGATAGATACTTTATTTATGACTGTTTTATTCTTAAATAAGATGGGTCAGAAATATAATAGAAAAGACTGGGTTGATGAATCCATTAATCAAGTACTTATTCATATAAAATATTTATATGATAAAAAATCAGGTCTATTCTATCATGGATGGAGTTTTAACGAAAATAGTAATTTTGGTGAGGTTTTTTGGTGCAGAGGGAATTCATGGTTCACCTTCGGAATTTTAGACTATATTGAAATGTTTAATGGTAAAATGAATCCTGGAGTTAAAAAATTTATAATTGATACTTTTAAAGCCCAAGTAAATACACTAGTTAAATATCAATCAAAATCCGGTTTATGGCATACAGTTATAGATGATAGTACTAGTTATGAAGAAGTTTCTGGATCTGCTGCTATGGTGGCAGGTATCTTAACTGGAATTAGGCTTGGGATATTAGATGACTCCTTTAAACCCTGTGCTGAAAAAGCAATAGATGCAATATGCAATAACATATCAGAAGATGGTACTGTATTAAACGTATCCGGTGGGACTGGCATGGGATATAATAGAGACCACTACAAAAATATAATAATTGCTCCAATGGCTTACGGACAATCTTTAACTATAATGGCTCTTGTTGAAGCTCTTAATCATGTATAAGCTTAAAACATTGACGATTTTTAATAAATATTTTTGTGTAAAACTAAAGAACTTTGTTAAAATGATTTTTATATCATTTTAACAAAGTTCTAATTTTAAATATTAAATATTTTCAGTGTACATATGCTTTAACAATTATTCTATAATTTTGTGATTTTTTCAATTCTAGGCAAATCAACATTAAAACATTTTTCTATGAGCACTGACTTTCCATCTACAGTATTAACCACTACATTCTCCATTGTCCAGTCTTTTGCATTGTTAATTAAACCTGCTGTATTAGTTTCCATTGAAACATTTTTCCACATAATATTGCTTATAGGTTTTTGAGCATAGGCATCAACACAAAACGCTTTTGAATTTGTACCATCAGTAAATACACTACTAACTTTAACATCTGATATTTGAATATTTTGAACCTTTGGAATTCCAACCTCAGGAGGAGTAACTTTTTTTGATAAAATTCTCCAATAGTCAGGAACTTCACCAGTAAAGCTTTTCGGAATTTCACAATAACTATAACTAGGATTCCAATTGAGTTCAAAACTAAATGGATTTATTACATCAGTCATTTCAATATCATGGACAGCAATGTTTTCTATAACTCCGCCTCTCGTTTTTGCAGACTTCAATCTGAACCCATTTTGAGTTTTATTTGCTTTAATATTATATATTTCTACATTACGAATACCACCAGAAGTCTCACTTCCAAGAGTTATTCCTTCCCCATGACCCATTCCGCAATTGCGAATAATTATGTTTTCTGCTGGCCTGTTTACCCGTAGTCCATCTGCATCACGTCCTGCTTTTATACAAAAATTATCATCATTACAATCCACATAGCAGTTTTCCACAATAACATTACTTGAAGAATCAATATCAATTCCATCCGTGCTTGGTCCTTGATTTTCTCTAATATCTAATCCACTTATTTTTATCTGGTCAGAATAGCATATATGAACATTCCAAAAAGGTGAACGTATAAGTCTTAGGTCTTCTATTTCAATATTTGATGATTGGAATACTATTATATTTCTAGGTCTTTTGCAATCATAATCTGTAGCCCATCTAAGTCCCTGAGCATCATAGGTTTTTCTCATCCCACCTAGTTTATCTTCACCCCAATACTTGTTCCACCAATAATTACCTTCCCCATTTATCAAACCTTTTCCTTTAATCTTAACATTTTTCTGATTAAATATATTTATAAGCCCACTAGGCCAATACATCTCAATTCCAGCCACTCTAGACCATATATCTGGATAAGCGTTTTCATCTATAATACCGCGAAGTTCTACGCCTTCTCCAATATTAAGTTCAACGTTTGATTTCACAAAAATTGAGCCCGTTAGATATATCCCCTTATCAAAAGTTACGTTACCGCCTAGCTTTGCCGCTTCATCAATAGCTCTTTGAATAAATTTAGTACAAATGGTTTTCCCATCTGCTTTGGCCCCATAGTCAGTAACTTGATAATTTTCTTGTTTTTTACTAATCATCAAACATACCTCCATAATATAAATCAATTAAGTTAATTCCAGACTACAACAAAGCTTTACTCATAAGCTCTTATTTCCTTTTATCCAAAACATTTTTTTCATAATCTTTAACATCATTAAGCCAATTTTCAGCAACTGGAACATTATTTTTTTCACAATAGTAATTCCAAATATCACCCATTGGATAAGTTTTAAACTCTTCCATTAGGGCTAGTCTTTCTGTAAAGTTCCCTGTATCTTGTAATTCTTTTAATTTTTCATTTGGAATTAACATTGCATTTAATAGTGCCTTTATCATATTTCTTGTTCCAATCGTCCATGCTGCTATTCTATTTATACTTGCATCAAAGAAATCAAGTCCAATAATTACTCTACCCAATGCATCATTTCTTACAATTTCTTTAGCTAATTCCTTAAGTTCATCATCTAAAAGAATAACATGATCAGAATCCCATCTTACTGGTCTACTTACGTGAAGTGCCACTTTTTCATTAAACAATAACATTGCTGAAAGTTTATCTGAAACAACTTCTGTTGGATGATAATGTCCTGTATCCATTAATGACATTATATTGTTTTTAGCTGCATAACTTATATAAAATTCACTTGAACCTACAGTATAAGCCTCTGCTCCCAGTCCAAATACTTTTGATTCCACACAATCAAGATTGTACTTTTTATCTATTTCAACTTTGAATATTTCATCTAATGATTCTTTAAGTCTTCTTCTAGGTCCTAATCTATCACTTGGAATATCTTTATAACCATCTGGAATCCAAATGTTAGTTAAACAAGTTTGTCCAAGTTCCTTACCAAAGTATTCTCCAATCTTTCGGCAAGCTACGCAATGTCTTATCCAAAAACCTCTTATTTCCTTATTTGGGTGTGATAACGTTAATCCATCCGATGCTTTTGGGTGAGAAAAAATTGTTGGATTAAAATCAAGTCCTAATCCGTTTTTCTTTGCCCAATCTACCCAGTTTTTAAAATGTTCTGGCTTTAATTCATCTCTTTCCACTACCTTACCATTAGTTTCAGCATATATTGCATGAAGGTTTACTTTGTGTTTTCCTGGAATTAAACTTAAAGCCTTTTCTAGGTCACGTCTTAGCTCTTCCGCATTTCTAGCTTTTCCTGGATAATTACCAGTTGCTGCTATTCCACCGGATAATTCATTCTGATTTACTTCAAAACCTTTTACATCATCACCTTGCCAGCAATGAACTGATATTTTTACCTTGTTAAGAACTTCTAAAATCTTATCTACATCAAGTCCCCATTTTTCATATTCTTTTTTAGCTACTTCATATTTCTCTTTAATATTCATTTTTACGCCCCCAATTTTATTATAAGCATTACTAATTTGCTTTAAATTGTTTAATATCAAAAGACTTTTTAATAGCTTGTCTCGCCTGTCCTAAATCTTTAAAAACATTTTGACTTATTAGTTGAGCTGCAAGATTTCCTATTGCCGTAGCTTCCACTGGACCTGCTAGTACCTCTTTTCCAGTAGCTTTGGCCACTAATTCATTTAAAAAATCATTTTGACATCCACCGCCAAAAATATTTATTCTCTTGAATTTTTTTTCAAATATTTCTTCAAGATTTGCTGCGGCTTTTTTATAACAATGAGCTAAACTATTAAAAACACACATTGCTATTTCGCCAACCTCCTGGGGCATTTTTTGATTTGTTTCCCCGCAACAAGCCTTTATTTCTTCAATCATATTTTCAGGCTTTAAAAATCTATCAGCATTCACATCTACTATTGATGGAAAATCCATATTTTCTCTTGCCAGATCTACTAATTCTGAAAAAGAATATTTATCATTAAGATTTCGTCTCACCTCTTGAATTACCCAAAGCCCCATAATGTTTTTTAAAAATCTATATCTATAATCTATTCCACCTTCATTAGTGAAGTTGTATTCCATAGCCTGTGGCACACAAATAGGAAATCTATTTTCAACACCCATTAGTGACCATGTTCCAGAACTTAAATAAATACTATCATTATCATTACATACTGATGATATAAATGCGGAACCTGTATCGTGAGTTGCAGGAAGTATAACCTCCATATCAAAACCAAACTCCTCTACTAATTCTTTTCTCAAATTACCAAGACTAGTTTTAGGAAGTTTTATTTCTTGGAATATATCTTTGTTAATTCCCAGTTCTTTTAAAATTTTTGTATCCCAGGTTCTATCAAAAGAATTTACCAGTTGTGTTGATGATGCATTGGTGTATTCATTGACTTTTTTCCCTGTAAGCAAAAAGTTTAAATAATCTGGAATCATTAAAAAAGTTTTTGCTTTATCCAAAATTTCCGGATTATTTTTCTTAATGGATAATAATTGATACACAGTATTAAATCTCTGAAACTGAATGCCTGTGTACAAATACATCATGTCTTTAGGGATAATCTTAAATACTTCTTCCATCATTCCTTCGGTCCGATCATCCCTGTAAGCTACTGCATTACCTAAAACATCATCATTTCCATCCAGTAGCACAAAATCTACTGCCCAGGTATCTATTCCTATTGTTTTAGGTATTTTACCTATATCCTTACATTTTTTTATTCCTAATTTTATATTCCTAAACAACTGCTGAATATTCCAACAATACTCATTTCCTATTTTACTAATTCCATTTTGAAATCTATAAACTTCTTCTAATTTTAACTTTCCATTTTCTACGCTTCCCAATATATGTCTTCCACTAGAAGCCCCAATATCAATTGCTAAATAATATTCCATTGCTTACCTCCAATCTTTTGCAAACATTTACTCTCTTCTATATTCATCCGGCGTTTCACCAACTTGCTCTTTAAATTGCCTGTAAAAATAACTTACATTTGAATAGCCAATTTCTGTAACCACATCCGTTACCGACATTTTTGTATTCTGTAATAAATATTGTGCTTGATTTATTTTTTTCTCTATTATAAGTTCCGTTAATGTCTTTCCTATAATCTTTTTAACAAGTTTACCTATATAATCAGGATTGTAGCTAAAATGATCTGCCATAGCCTTTAAGGTTATCTCCTTATAGTGACTATTAATATAATTTAGAATTTCTGTAGATATTGTTGAATCTATTTTATAAACCAATTCACTAGATAAATGTTTTTTATATTGCCTTAACAACTCATTAAATAGCAACATAATATAAGCACGAATAGCCGTTTCCATTCCATTTTTTTTATCATAATATTCCATAAGTATTTGTATCATAAAATTAGATACCTTATCATTCTCCGATGTTTTAAAATGAATATATTGCTTAGACTCATTTTTACCATAAAGTGCTTGAACAATAAAATTTGAAATTAAATCATTATCTGCAATTTGACTCATAAAAATCCAATCAAAAAACTCTTTTTTAATTAAAATATTAATGGCTATATCATTCTCACTAGCTGCTTCTATGCTATGTTCCACATTCATATCTAATAATAAAATTTCTCCCTTTTCTACTACTAATTTTTTTCCTTCAATTTCCTGTTTTATACTTCCTGAATAAACAAACATCATTTCCACATAATCATGTTTATGTTTTTCAAATTTAACAAATCTGTCATGTTTATGGATAGATATAACTTCTGATCCATTCATTAATTTTTCATTGTTAATTACCCATAATTCATTTTGAAATTTACTAGAAAAATGCTCTTTAAGGGTAATATTAAGTTCTTCATTTTTTTTATTGTTATATAAAATATGATACTTATTTTCTATGTCTGTTAGTTGTTTTAGTCTTTCATCAAGTTTTATAATATTCATATTATCACCATCACTTTTTATTTTGCTATCATATTTTTATTATAGTTTATAAAACTCAGTATTAATTTATACTTGATGAAATTTTAGAACTTTTAACTGTTTTTTTCCTATTATTTAATTATGCAGAATCTCCATAACGTTCTTCTTCGATTTTTTCAAGTGTTTTACCCGAAGTATTTGGAGCAAATGTTATGCCAACTACCGCACTAATTACAAGAAATCCAACCATACATGCTGCTGCCAATTGAAACCCAAACTTGCTCATAATTGTTGGAATAGCAAAACTCCATATACCAAGTGTTACACGAACTATAAAAAACATTACACCTTGAGCAGATGCTCTATATCTTGTTGGAAAAAGTTCACTTGCCCATAATTGATAGAATGGTTGTTGTCCAAATCCACATGAAAGTCCATATCCAATAACAAATATCAAAAGCATGCTAGGCTTCATACTTGACGATGGTAATAGGAATATTGACCATGCACCGATTGCCATTATAGAAGATACTGCAAATATCCCTCTACGACTTATTTTATCTCCGAGGCGCATAAAAATGAAATAAGTTGCTATAGCCGTACATCCAAACAATCCTGCTTGAAGTAAATTAGCGTTTTGAGAGGAAACCTTACCAACCGTTTGATAGATTAATGGCATGAAGAAACCCATTGTACCTGCTGCCAAATTCCAAAATAAATATACGCCAAGTAAAAATATTATGGACTTGAGGTTTACCCCTTTTAATAAATCTTTAGCAGACACTTTTTCTAGTTGTTTCCCTTGTGCTAGAAGCTTTTCATCTTTATCCTTTTGAGCTTGCCAAGAGGCTGATTCAGGCAGTGTTCTTCTTAAAAGCCAAGTAAACAATGCTATTACAAATAAATGTGCAAAAACTATACGGCTACCAAGTAGACCATATTTCCCTAGGACAACTGATAGAATTAATACAATAATCGGTCCCGCTGACCAGGCTAGCTGTGCTGTACCACAATGTTTTGCCCTGTCTTTAGCAGGTGCTCCTTCAGCAATAGTAGTCCAAGATGCAGGAATATCCGCACCAACAGCAAGTCCTACAATAATATATCCACCAAATAACATTGGAAAGTTTTGAGCAAAAATAATTAACAACATACCTAGCATATAAAATATCATATCGTAAGTGTAGACTAATTTACGTCCATATTTGTCACAAATATAACCTCCAATTAATGCTCCAATAGCTGCTGAAATAGCATTTGAACTAAGAGCACTTAACAAACCAAGTTTCATATCACCCATATGAAGATAGGTCGTCCAAAGTGACAAACCTGCTGCTCCAGCAACAATAGAACCTGCATCAATATAATTCGCCATAGACGCTGCAATGGTGGTTTTCCAAACTGATGCTTTTACTTGCTTATTACTCATTTATTATTCCTCCTTTAAATGCAAAATTAGTTTTGGAGTTTAATGAATTTTATTTTAATCTAAATGAAATACTTCTTTTAACTCAATGGAAACTGGACTATTATCTTCATTTGTTTCCATGACATCTTTCATATATTTCCACCATTTTTGACATATTTCTGTTTCATCGCTTTTACTCCATAATTCTTCATCTTCAATTTCCAAATAAGCAAATAAGCTGTTTGTTTCTGAATCTAAAAAAATCGAATAATTTTTTGCACCGTATTGATGTAACATCTTCACCATTTCCGGCCAAATTTCATTATGACGTTTTTTGTATTCAGCGTGCATGCCACTAAATACTTTCATTACAATACATTTACGAACCATTATAAAACACCCCTTTTCACAATTTTCCAGTTATTTCATTTTAAATATTTTTCTAAATTCATCCTAACTAAATTTTGATTTGTTAAATTTATGTATGCGTTTACTGTATACGTTTTCGTTGTCTATATTTACATTGTAGCTATATATGTAGAAACATTCATTAACCTTAAAAGTGTTCTTAACTATCAAAATCAGTTTTAGACGAAAAAAAAAAGCTGTGTCAAAGTAAAATTAATTCACAATTTGACACAGCCGAGTTTTATGAAAAAAAATTATTTTTTAGTTATTTATTATGAGATCACCAGAATCAAGTATAATTGTCCTTTTCTATATTGATTCTAGTAAAATCAGTTTTTAGTAAGTGTAATATTATCAATTTGAGCAGAATTTCCAGGATTTCCAACTGAATATAGACCTAAATCTATAGTTCCATTAGTAACGTTTATATTTGAGGATACAGTTACCTGTGTCCAAGTTGAAATGGCATTATTTATGTTATACTGTATTTCAGTTCCACCAAAATTTCTAGCAAATAGCCGACAAGTGGTTTGTCCACCACTACTCTTTACCCAAGCCTTTAATGTGTATGTACCGTTTGGTACGGTATCAATCTGATCCGTGGAAGCTGTAAAAGCATCAGCACTATAATGTTGTAATACAAAATTACCTGAATATTGTTTGCCTGCTACATTTGCACTTGAGCCTGTATTAGTCCAACCCGTAAGTGTTGATGTTACAACACGATCTGATTCAAAATCACCATTATGCACATAGTTATTAGCATCTCCCACTGTCCATGTGCTTGCCTCAGAATCGAAATTCCATTGGCTTAAATCATTAAATGTAGGTGTTGTTCCATTAAAAGATAGTGGACACCATTGATTATAACCAAGACCATTTCCTGCAAAATCAGCCCAACGATCGCCACAGAATATTACTGTAGACCCAGAAGTACCTGCTACTGTAACAAAAAAGCCAGTCTGTGAAGTATGACAGAAACTTAAATCTGTCCCATCCATAACTGTTTCTGCTGAATAAGGTCCCAATATGTTAGTGGATGATATTACATAGCTATGTGATGCATTCCAACCATGTAAATCAGAAGAGCAAAAATAATATCTACCGTTATACTTAAACATGCAATTTCCTTCACGACCATTACCTGAATATACTTGTGTTGCCGTATCTATAGAAAGGAAATCTGATGCTCTAAGAGGCGCAACATATAAATGTGAACGACCACTGGCACTAGAGCATATAAGGTAAGCATTTCCATCATCATCCTGAAATATAGTTTGATCTCCTGTTCCGTTATTTACAAACATTGGAAAACTAGTTTGAACATGATCATAGGTGAAGTCACCATTTGGCGTACTGCAGGTTGCAAATAGTTCTCCAGACCCATTGGTTCCTGAAAACTGTGAAATAAGCACATACTTTTTACTGGTAGCGTTGTATGCAACACCCATACGTCCTACCCATGTGGCACCTTCAAGACCTGGAGTGCTGGATGTCATAATATCTTTTTCATGTTTCCAGTTTACCATGTCTGTTGACGAATAGCAGGAGAATGCAGCAAATGTGTCAGTTCCTATCTTCTTTGTAGGATTATTATAATAAGTTTCTGCTTCGTTATAACGAACACCATACCAATAATAAGTACTTCCGAATTTGAAAATTCCTCCTCCTTGGGAGTAAATAGGATTTCCTGCTGTGTCTTTGAAAAATGAATCATTATTAATTGTAGTACCCGCTGCAAAAACAGTTGATACATTAAAGCTAAAAAACACTATTACTGAGATTAATAAACTAAGTCTTCTTATTAAGAATTTCTTGTACATACGTATACCTCCTTATTTTTTATAGTGATTTTAAATTAGTGATAATTATACTAGATTCACCTGCTGCTTTAAACGCGTGATATTGTGTCATAGCATTTTCAGTTCTGTTTATACAATCCAAAATTAGTTGCCCCAAAAATGGATAGCCACTCTTCGTATAAAAACCATCTAATGTTATTTCAAATCTATTAGTTCCAGGATAATCTCCAGTAGTTGTAACAAATACACCTGTGGCACCATTAGGATATTGTAAATACGCTGTCACATCGTCCTCCACCCCAATATCATGCCATTTACCATTATGACAAAATGCTTGTACCTTGTTTTGCATTCCACAAATCCATTGAATTAAATCAAGATTTTTATTTTTTTCATTTCTAATCACCCCTATTTAAATATCCATAATCTCACTTTTTTTACAATATAATTTTACTATAAGTCTACACTAAACTTATATTTGTTTCAACGTTGATTTTGTAAATCTAAAGTATATGTAAATAAAAAATTGTTGGCATATATAAGCTGTAGCATTACAATAATAAAAATATATAAAACATATATACAAAATAGGTATTAACCAGAAAACTGGATGCTAAATTTATTCTTATGAATATAGCACATCCAATAAATTATGCTACATTAGTTCTTATTTATTATTAAAACCCTAGTAGCTAATGCAAAAATTATATTGTGCTATACATAGTATAATTTACTTTATATTTTATGACAAAAGTATATTTATAGAACTTGAGAATAAATGTTTATCATCTGATAATAATGATAGTTTATAAAAATATAAATTTAAATTCCATAAAAAAGCTATAAGATATTATATTATCTATATAGCTTACTTTTATGGGAAGTTTCATTAAAAAATTATTTTAAAAAACACTGATGCAACTATACCTCCACAGATAGGCCCAACTACTGGTATCCATGCATATCCCCAGTTAGAACCTTGTTTATTTTTAATTGGGAGAAATGCATGTGCTATTCTTGGTCCTAAATCTCTTGCTGGATTAATTGCATAACCTGTTGTGCCACCTAAGGATAAACCGATTACTAAAATGATACCCCCTACTACAAATCCTCCAACTCCATCTGCAAATTTAGTATTTGCAAAGCCTAAAAGTGTAAACACTAATATAAAAGTCCCAATAAATTCAGAAACAAAGTTTTGGAATGTATCTTTTATAGCTGGTGATGTGCAAAATACATCTCTTTTAGCATCTGCATCATCTGTAGCATCAAAATGATTTTTATAATGTAAATAGACTAAACAGGCTCCTACTATTCCACCTAACATCTGTGCAATAATATATCCTGGAACTTTAGCCCAAGAAAATTTTCCTATTACAGCTAATGCTAAAGTCAAAGCTGGATTAAAGCTAGCTCCTGATATTGGACCAAAAATAAATGCTGGAATTGCCACAGCTAGAGCCCACCCAAATGCTATAACTATAAGCCCACTATTATTGCCTTTAGTTTTATTAAGTACTACATTTGCTACTACTCCATCCCCTAGTAGAATTAATATGGCTGTTCCTAAGAATTCGGCTAAATAAGCTGACATTTAATAACCTCCCTAAGATAATAATTCAAAGATGCCACTAATATTTTCACCATGCCTTATTCTTCCCAATTCATAGATTTGTCAATTGCCTTATGCCATCCATAAAGTAATCCTTTACGTTTTTCTTCTTCCATATTTGATGTAAAAGATCTTGATAAAGCCCAATTACTACATATATCTTCTTTATCCTTCCAATATCCAACAGCTAGTCCTGCCAGATATGCTGCCCCAAGCGCTGTAGTTTCAATTATTTCTGGCCTGTCAACTTGTACTCCTAGTATATCTGCTTGAAATTGCATTAAGAAGTTATTTGCACAGGCTCCACCATCAACTTTTAATGCTTTAAGTTCAATTTCAGAATCCTCTTGCATAGCTTTTAAAACGTCATTAGTTTGATATGCCAGCGATTCTAAAGTTGCACGGATTAGATGCTCTTTTTTTGCTCCCCTTGTTAATCCAAAAATCGCCCCCCTTGCATATGGGTCCCAGTATGGTGCTCCAAGTCCTACAAATGCAGGCACAACGTAAACTCCATTAGTATCTTCAACTGCTGTTGCATATCTCTCAGAATCGGCTGCATTATCAAACATTCTTAGTTCATCTCTTAGCCATTGAATTGCAGCTCCAGCGATAAATACACTACCTTCAAGTGCATATTCAACCTTTCCATTAATTCCCCATGCAATAGTGGTCAATAATCCATTTTTTGATTCTACAGCCTTGTCTCCAGTATTCATTAGAAGAAAAGCTCCAGTCCCATATGTGTTTTTAGCAGTTCCCGGTTCATAGCAACATTGTCCAAATAAGGCAGCTTGTTGATCTCCAGCAGCTCCAGCTATTGGTATCTCCGCTCCAAATAAAGCCGAATCAGTTTTGCCATAGACACAACTGGATGGTTTAACCTCTGGGAGCATTGACAATGGTATATTTAATTCTTCTAAAATTTCTTCATCCCATTTTAATTCATGAATGTTAAACAACATAGTTCTTGAGGCGTTAGAATAATCAGTTACATATGTTTTCCCCTTGGTTAAATTCCAGATTAGCCAAGTATCAACGGTTCCAAATAACAGGTTACCTTTTTCAGCATTTTCTCTTGCACCTTCTACATTATCAAGTATCCATTTAACCTTTGTTCCTGAAAAATATGCATCAAGAATTAATCCAGTTTTTTCTTTTACAACTTTATCAAAACCTTTGGCTTTAAGATCATCACACATATTCGCCGTCCTTCTACACTGCCATACTATAGCATTGTAAACAGGAAGTCCTGTTCTTTTATCCCATACAATTGTAGTTTCCCTTTGATTTGTTATGCCCACAGCAACAATATCTGTTGCCGATGCACCAACTTTTGCCATTGCTTCTATTGCAACTGAAAATTGTGATGCCCATATTTCTATTGGATTATGCTCTACCCAGCCAGCATTAGGATAAATCTGAGTAAATTCCTTTTGTGCAGAACTTTCAATAAGTCCTTTCTTGTTAAATAAAATACACCTTGAACTAGTTGTCCCTTGATCTAATGCCATTACATACTTACTCATTTTAATACGCCTCCACTTTATATTGAAATCGATTACTTCATAGACATAAAAAAGGTCGAGCAAAATAAAGTGTAAAACTCTATTTCTCCCGGCTCTCTTTTCTCCAGCCTATAATAAATTATTTAATTATCTAAATCCCAAAGTTCATGTGCTGTTGTAGATACCGCCATAGCACCAGAGCTTATGGACTCCATTATTTCTTTTTTTGTACTTATTAATCCACCTGCAATTATAGGAAGATGTATCTCCTTTTCAAGAGACCTTATTATCTTACTTGCTATGCCTGGCATAACCTCAACTGCATTAGGTGAAACTGCATGTATATTCTTTATACCTGTTATAAGTGATAAAGAATCTATAACAAATATTCTCTGAATAGTATAAAGACCTAAATTATGTGCATGCTTAATGTTATTTTGTCTTGTGGTAATTATTCCAAAAGGCTCTACTTGTTCCTTAATAAATTCAATACCTTTTTGATCATTTTTTAATCCATCTATCATGTCTACGTGAACAAATACAACTTTACCAGCCTTTTTTAAAGAACTACATATATCTTTCACACTTGTAATTGATCCATAAAGTATAAATACAATTTTAATTTTACTTATATTTATTTTCTGCAAGTCATCATCATTTCTAATAGCACCCACTACTGGATTCTCTATTAAAAGTTGTTCAAAGGAAAAAGCATCCATTCTATTGCCTCCAACTTTATATTTAGCACAATAAAAGCGTGTCCCGAATACATTATTGCATATTAGAATTTTATAGTCAATATTACCACAAAACAGTGATATTTAATTTACATTTTGTCATAATCACTTTTGAATACTCTTGGTTGCAATAAAATTCACACCTGTATTAGCAACATTTTTTAAAATTATGTCCTTCATATTTATTGGTGCACTTACCTTTATTCCTTTCAAAGCGGTTATACATTCTTTAATTTTATTTTTTGGAACATCACTTTCAGTTTTAACTGGAAGCATAATTCCTTCTCTACCAATAACTTCTACTGTAGATGTCAAAATTCTTGTAGGATTAGTACACTCTTTTTTCCCATATACTTCTCCTATTTTGCAACTATTTCCTGTTATTTTCACATTATTCCTATCAATGATTTCAGCGGAAAGAGCACATCCCTTTGGACAGCCTATGCAAGTTAATTCTCTCTTCTCCATAAATTTTACTCCTTTTCTATTTTTATTGTTATTTCTTTGCAATTAGAATATTTATTTAGTAATACTTTAGTAACTTTAAGTTCTTCCATTTCCCCTGGGCTAAGAATTTTTTTCTTAATGTGAATGACCCTAGTATGGTCAAAATATAACGATACATAATTTTCTTTAAAAACCTCTCCCACCCTAAATCTTATTGTTGTAGAATTATTAACTTTTGAACTGTTAATTAATGCTGGCACAGTATACCTTACGCCTTGAACCCCACTAACTTTAATATATTCTCCTGATCTTTTATCGTCCTTAACATAACTTGCTGCACATCTTCCTGCATTTGAACTTTCTAAAGATACATTATCAACTAAATCATGGACATGTAGCACATTACCACAAGCAAATACTCCTTCAATGTTTGTTTCTAGTGATTCATTTACAATTGCGCCACCAGTAACTGGAGATAGATTGACCCCTGCATTTTGGGACAATTCATTTTCTGGAACTAAACCCACTGATAGAAGCAATGTATCACAGCTTATTAATTCTTCTGTCCCTTTAATTGGTTGTTTATTTTCATCAACCTTTGATATAACAACTCCTTCTAATCTATCTTTTCCTTTTATATTTATAATAGTGTGACTGAGTTTTAGCGGAATATTGTAATCATCTAAACATTGAACAACATTTCGTTTTAAACCACTTGAATAAGGGAGTAATTCCACCACAGCTTTTACATTTGCGCCTTCAAATGTCATTCTCCTAGCCATAATTAGCCCGATATCACCAGACCCTAAAATCACAACTTCTTTTCCTGGCATATAACCTTCTATATTCACAAACTTCTGAGCAGCACCAGCTGTAAGAATACCTGCGCATCTGCTACCTGGAATATTTATAGCACCACGAGGCCTTTCCCTGCAACCCATAGCTAAAATAATGGCTTTTGCCCGTAATTCTATTATGCCATCTTCATTCACCGCTGTTATAATTTTATCTTTTGTTATCTCCAATACCGTAGTATTAAGTACATATGGTATTTTATGCTCATTTACCTTATCAATAAATCTACTGGCATACTCAGGTCCTGTAAGCTCCTCCTTGAATGTATGAAGTCCAAAACCATTATGAATACATTGATTTAATATTCCACCAAGTTGAGCTTCTCTTTCTAATATTAAAATATTTTCTATGCCTTCATCTTTAGCTGCTATTGATGCTGCAAGCCCTGCAGGGCCTCCTCCAATTATCACTATATCAATGTCCTTCATAAATAACCCTCCTATGATGTTATAAAAACTACTTTTATAAATTCTCTTTATTCTTACCAATTAGTAAATTAGAATTTTTTCCAAACTTTGTAACCTTTGTAACTGGAATGTTTAATTCCTTGCTTAAGATATCTAGAACTCTGGACGTACAAAAACCTGCTTGGCATCTTCCCATTCCTGCCCTTGTTCTCTTTTTAACTCCATCTATAGTTTTAGCTCCCAGTGGCCGTCTGATTGAATCTTTTATTTCACCTTCAGTAATAACTTCACATCTACAGACTATCCTTCCATATTCAGGATTACTCTTTATAAGAGCATTTCTTTCTTTATTACTTAATTCTCTGAATTTCACAATTCCTTTTCTTTCCCTTATAAAATTTTCTTTTGAAGTAGCTTTTAGTATACCTTTAACAATGCTAGCTACAACATCTGCTATTGCCGGAGCAGATGTTAATCCTGGAGAATCAATACTTGCTGCATTTATAAACCCTGGCGAATCTTTTACTTCACCTATTATAAAATCTCCATTTTTATTACTAGCTCTTAGACCTGAAAATGATGTGATAATTTGTCTAGTTGGTATATTTTTTATACTCAATTTAGCTTTATCAATAATGTAATCTAATCCTTCTTTTGTGGTATCCAAATCTTCTTTATCTTCTATATTTACAGAATTCGGTCCTATAAGTAAGTTCCCATCAACCGTTGGAGTAACTAATACTCCTTTTCCTGCCTTGGTAGGTAACTGAAATATAGTTTTTTTAACCAAATTCCCAGCAGATTTATCAAACAAACAATATTCACCTTTTCTAGGTATAATATTGAATTTTTCATCCGAAACAAAATTGTTTATTACATCAGAATATAATCCCGCTGCATTTATAATAACTTTACTCTCTATAACTTCATCATCATTTAATAACAAACTATATCCATTATTAATTTTTTTAATGTCATTTACTTTACTCCCAAGTTTAAATTCCACTCCATTAGTGAAAGCGTTCTCAGCCAAGGCTATAGTCATTTCATAAGGGCAAACTATTCCACCTGAAGGTGCTAGCAGTGCTGCAACTACATTTTCTGAAATACTAGGCTCCATTTTTCTAGTGTCTTCTCCAGTTAATATTTCAAGACCCGGTACTCCATTTATTTCACCTTGCTCCTTAAGTAATTCCAATTTTTTTTTGTCATTCTCATTAAAACATAAAACCAAAGAACCATTTTTCTTAAATGGAAAATCTAGCTCCTTTGATAACTTTTCAAACATAAAATTCCCCTTAGCATTTAGTTCACCTTTAAAAGTACCTGGTTTGGCATCAAAGCCAGCATGAACAATTGCACTGTTAGCTTTAGTTGTTCCAGATGCTAAGTCCAGATCTTTATCCACTACTATTACCTTCAAATTATATTTGCTAATCTCTCTAGCAATGGAAGAACCTACAATTCCTGCGCCAATAATTATTACATCATACATCTTATAATTCCTCCCAATTTTCAACTTGTATTAGGTATCTTAAAAATAGCAGACCAAAAATACCTTATTTTAGTGAAATATTAAAAACAAAAAAACCACAACTAGAGTAAAACTCCAATTGTGGCTCTCAAAATCTCGGCCAAAATATTTCATTAATTTCATGTTAACACACATTGATAAAGTAATCAATATTATTTTATTTGTTGCTTATGCTGCTAATCTATAACTGTATAACCATGATTTTAAACAACTATACTAGAAACACCATCTTTTATAAGTGTGACTTTAGCATGCTCTCCCTTAATTTTAAATGCCATATTCAAAGCTTCATCAAAGGTATAAGCATGTTCCATGTGCATATTTTTTATAATCTTTGGGTTACACATATCCGTGACAATTATAACCTGATGTTTTATTAGTATCCTAGTTAAGATTTGAACTTCCCATTGATCAGGCGCAGTATCTTTTCTTGATACTCTCATTAGTTTATTCATCAAATCTCCTGGTTTTTTAGCATTTGCCATAGTATTATAAAAAGATTCGCCCCCATGACCGTCCGAGCATGAGGCGATCATAATTATAACTCCATTTTCAGAGGCGCAACCTTCAGCTGCAGTCATGCCTTTTACTGCTTGATAAATATTTTGATCTAAGGGATACCCCCCATTTGTAGTAACTACAATATCAGAATTATTTCCCTTAATCTCTGAAATAGTCTTAACAAACTTGCACCCCTCTTCATGAGCTAACTGAACATGACCTGTGAAAGCATTTATTATGTTTTTATCCTTACCTAATACAACATTTAATATAAAGGAAAGTTTTGCTTTTTTTGCAGCATATATCATATCTTCATGTATGGGGTTATTTTTTATAACCCCAGTTCTTGCATTTTTGCTACTTATAAATTCAGAGCAATGATTGGCCTTTATGGTTTCTGCTCCGGAAATACCAGGAAGTATACTTTTTCTCCCTCCTGAAAATCCTGCAAAAAAATGTGGTTCAATAAATCCCTCTGCAATAAGTAGCTGAGTCTCCATGGCTATTTTATTTATCCATAGCTTGCCACCTGATGGCAATAACCCTAAGTTTACAAGGTTTTCTTTATCCTCAGCTCTATGACAAATAATATTTTCATTATTAACAATATCCGCGCCAAATTTATCAATCATTTCCTCGTGAGTTGTTGACCTATGAAACCCTGTTGCAATTAATATTTTAATAGCAATTTTAGGATTTACACTTCTTATACGTTTTAAAAGTATAGGAAGTGTGACTTTACTGGGCACAGGTCTTGTGTGATCGCTAGTTATAATAACCATGTTATCTTTATCCTTAACTAATTCTTCAAGTTTCAAAGAACCAATTGGATTATCTAGTGCTCTTTCAACTATTTTTTCCTCCGATAAACTTGGATTGTAGTCCTCTGACTTTGATTTAAGAACCCCATCAAAATTTTCATCAGGAATATCTATTTTCATAGTTCCCTTATAATAAGGTATTTTAAAACTAGCCATATTATTCACATACCTTTTGTGGATTTAAAATATTTTTCGGATCAAATGCCATTTTAATATTTCTCATCAATAATACGTATTCCTCTCCATATTGTTTAAGCATATAATTTTTTTTAGCGAAACCAATACCATGTTCCCCTGATACTAATCCTTCTAAATCAATTGCCCTTTGATACATACAGTGAAATATGGCTTTAAGCTTCTCCCTCCACTCTTCTTGAGTTAGTTCATCTTTTAAAATATACACGTGAAGATTTCCATCCCCTGCATGTCCGAAACTTCGTATTCTTATATTAAACTGTCGCTGCAATTCATCAGTATATTTAATAAATTCAGCTACCCTATTTCTTGGTACAACAACATCACATTCATCCATTTCTGTAGTGGATGCCTTTACAGCTTCAAGAAAAGCTCCCCTTGCATTCCATACAGCATCTTTTCGTTCATCTGTATCAACTATATAAACATCTAGCGCCTTTTCTTCTAAACATATCTCAGCTACTTTTTCATAATCCTTTTCTATTTCTTCTTTACTATTCCCATCAAAACTTAAAAGAAGATATGCATCTGAAGTATTGTCTGGAAACTTTTTTCCTAAAAATTCTTCTGCTGCTAGTATAACCTCTCTCTGCATAAATTCAATTGCTGTGGGAATTGCTTTGGATTTTATAATCTTAGGTACTGTTCCTATTGCTAAATCTAAATTGGGAAACGGAACTAAAAGGCTTATACTCTTTTTAGGCAATGGAAGAAGTTTTAATATGGCTTTTGTAATTATCGCAAGTGTTCCTTCTGAACCACATATTAAATCTTTAATGCTGTAGCCAGAGCTATTTTTTACAACTTTACCCCCAACATTAAGTATACTTCCATTAGGAAGTACTATTTCAAGTCCTCTAACATAATCTCTTGTAACTCCATATTTTACAGCCCTCATGCCACCAGCATTAGTACTGATATTTCCACCTATAGTTGCAGACTTTTCACCTGGATCTGGCGGATAAAATAGATCATTTTCCTCTACGAATTTACTTATATCCATGAGCAAAACTCCTGGCTCCACTGTAAGTGTTAAATTTTCATCATCAAGCTCTAATATATTATTCATATTACTCATATTTATCATAATGCCACCTTGAAGTGGAACTGATGCACCTACAAGTCCAGTACCCGAACCTCTGGCCACAACAGGAATACCTTTTTCATATGCGTATTTCATTATTTTTGATATTTCCTCTGTGCTTCTAGCCTCTAATAACACCTCTGGCATCTTACTAATTCCGCCTAGTTCATCATGACTAAAATCATCGTTAATACTGTCATTTGTCAAAACTCTATCCTCACCAAGAAATGAATTAAAATACTCTATATCCTTAACCGTAATCATAATTTAGCCTCCTTTATATAACAGCTTTTATTTTTTTATTTTTTTATTTGCCTTAAGTCCTTCTATAATTTTAGGGACAATTTCATAAATATCACCAACAATTGCATAATTGGAAGCATTAAAAATCGGTGCTTTTTCATCTTTATTTATTGCAAATATATAATCAGAACTATTCATTCCCGCAGTGAACTGAACTGCACCAGAAATACCTAATACTATTATAAGTTTTGGTTTTACTGTTCTTCCGCTAAGTCCTATTTGACATTTTGCATCAATCCATCCGGCTTCTACTAGTGGTCTTGTACCAGCTACCTTAGCATCCATTAAATCAGCTAATTCTTGTACCATATCCATATCTTTTTGTGATTTTATTCCTCTTCCTACCGCTATTATTACTTCTGCATCTGATATACTATTTTCCACTTGTTTTTTTGTAACCTTTAAAACCTTAATATTTGAATGAAGTTTTTCCTTATTAATTTTGCACAGGGTAACTTTACCACTTATTTCATCTTGTCTTTTTGCCTCGTCCATAACTTTATATCTAACGGTAGACATTTGTGGCCTAGCATTGGGATTGATTATCTGAGCCATTATATTTCCACCAAAGGCAGGTCTTATTTGAATTAAATCTGTATTTTCCTTCATATCTAAAATTGTACAATCTGCAGTAAGCCCGGTTCTAAATCTTGCTGCAACCCTTGGTGCTAGTGATCTGCCAATAGTTGTAGCTCCAACGAGTATTGCTGTGGGTTTAGTTTTATTTATAAAATCTTCAAAAGCCGCTGTATATGGTTCTATTGTAAAATCTTTAAGTTCTGCGTAGTCATATACAAATACCTCATCTACCCCATAATGGAGTAAGTCTTCTGCTTTCTTTTCAATGTTATGCCCAATAAATAATGCGTATACAGGTTGATTTATCTTTTTTGCAAGTTCTTTGGCCTTTCCTATAAGTTCCAAAGTTACTGGATGGATTTTTCCTTCAACGTGATCAACATAAATTGCAACACCCTTCCAAAGACTTTTATCAATTTTCTTACTCTCACCTTCTACAAATTCTATAATACCCTTAGGTCCTTTCTTCACGCACATCTTACATAATTTGCACCCTGCATTTATATCTATTTTATTTCCTTTAGCTTCTATTGCATTAAAAGGGCATATAGCAACTAATTCTTTAATGTTATCCATTGTTAATTTCTCATAATTTATTACTAGCTTAGACATATTTTCAACCTCCTGTTAGACGAATTTTAATTCTTTTATTTTTTTTATTAATCTATCTGATATTTCCTGACCACTACCAGCCCATGTTTCTCTATCTGTATTAGCGTCTGGAGGAAAAATTCTCTCTACTTGAGTTGGTGATCCGTTAAGACCATATTTATTTTCATCCCTGTCTTCAAAGTCATTTAAACAAATAGTTTCTATCGTCTTATCTTTTGTTTTAAGTTTCATTTTATAAGAAGGTAGTCTTGGCTGAAATATATCTTTTTCTACTGTAATAAGGCATGGAAAATTAACTTCTGCCACTTCAATTGTATTTGGCATGTCCATTTCAACTACTATTGATTTATCTTTGACTTCCAATATTTTTAAAACATTGGCAACATGAGGCAGCCCTAAATATTCTGCTATCTCCGGTCCAACCTGTGCAGTGTCACCATCAGTGGTTTGTTTGCCACAAATTATTAAATCTACATTTCCCATTTTCCTTATTCCTTGAGAAATTGTATAGGAGGTAGCAAGGACGTCTGCTCCTGCAAATTTTCTATCAGATATTAATGCTCCCCTGTCCACTCCCATCATATATGCCTCTTTAATAACTTCCATAGCTTGAGGTGGTCCCATTGATATAACTCCTATATTTCCGCTACTAGTTTCTCTAATTCTTAATGCCGTTTCTAATGCATAAAGATCATAGGGGTTCATTTTTGAATCTACACCATCTCTTTTTAACACACCTGTTTTCTCATCCACTTCAACTTTACTTGTACCAGGAACTTGCTTAATACAGACTAATATTTCCATTTTATTACCTCCATTTTACTAACAATTAATTTATAGATAAATTGGTACTATGGTCATACCAATTTATCTATAGTATAACACAGCAAAAATACTGATTCCACAATAATACAAAAGTTAAATTATTAACTTTTTATAGTGAAAATTCCTAGTCAAATGTAATATTTAGATTTTTCTGCCTTGTGCAAATCTACAATTTCAGAGATAAATTTTATGTTATCATCTATTAGTTTGTTAAAATATTATCATTGTTTGAAAATCGTCTTATTAATAAACTCCAAATGTTTTTTCATTTCCTCTGCTGCACTATTTGAATCGTGGCTAGACAAAGCCTTATATACAGCTTCATGTTGATAAATTAATGTCTCTCTATTATCTTCATTTTCCATAATTCTAAATCTAGCATCACTTATAAACGAATCAATAATAGATGAAATAGTATTTAAAATATTTATTAGTAGAAAATTTTCTGATGCTTCAGTTATTTTAGAATGAAATTTTTGATCCAGTTCTGTATTCAATTTCTCATCCGTAGTATTTTTAAATGCACTTACTATTTCGTGTAATTCATTAAGGTTTTCCTCGCTAATATGCCTGGCAGCTAGTGAAGCAGTTTCCGTCTCTATTACTCTTCTAAGTTCAAGAACTTCCTTTGGACTACTTTCTTCAAGCATAAACATTATGGATAGTGGCTCCAGAAGACTCTGATGAAAACTCTCTCTTATAAAGTTTCCCTCTCCCTGCCTACTTTCAATAAGTCCTAATATTTCTAAGGATCTAAGTGCTTCTCTTATTGATGTCCTACTTACCTGAAGTTGTTCCACTAGTTCTCTTTCTGGTGGTAGTTTATCACCTTTCTTGAGTTGTCCTGTCTTTATCATATCCTTTATCTGTTCTATTACTACCTTATAAACTTTTTGGTTTTTAACTGGCGTAAACATAATTTTAACCCCTCGCATAATTATATTCTGAATACTAATTGTACCAAAAGTAAATCATTTATCAAAATAATAATGAAAAAAAGTTTAGAAATCAAAAAGTTTATTTATATAATGTTTTTTATATACAAAATATGATATAACCTGTAAACATATATAAGTAAGCCCAATAACAAGTGAAGATTGTGCGGCTATTATTCCTCTTCCATATTGTAAATTAATATAATAGCTATAAGATGTAGAGATAATGATTCCAAATATAACCGGTAGTAAGAATAGTACTTTTAATTCTTTTGATATTATCTTTGTTACTTCTTGTTTTGTAATCCCTATTTTATAAATCTTTTTATATTTTAGCTTTTCCCTTTCAAATTCTGTTAGAAATTTAAAATGAAGCATTACATTTGAGGCTAAAAAGAATAGGAGACTAACAAAAATGAGTAAAAACACTAAAAATGAATTTCCTTGCTTGCTATCTGTGTAATCTTTAATTTTAGAATTAATTACAGCTGAACCCATATCACCCTCATTATTTTTTTCTAATTCCTCACTTAATTTATCTGCAATTCCTCCTGTTTTTTCCCAATCTTCAAAGTTAAATAAGCTTATATGCCCAATTTCATTGGCATTAATATTTTTTTTAATTTGTAAATAATCATTATTATTTAGTATTACACAAAACCCACCTGATAATATATTTAATCTATTAAAAAGAACCTTTACATATTTACCTTGGGGAATGTATGTATCTATTTTATTATTTAAATTAATATTTAAATATTTCATTTGTGAAAGCTCATAATCGTAACCATCATTTTTTACAATTTGAAACAGTGAAATAAAATGTTTATCTTTAACATGAATATTACTTCCAGAAATTTTATTTAGCTGATCATCAGAAAAAATAGCCACATGTGGTTGTTCTATAAATTCTAAATTTTCACTTAAAGTTAAAGGAGTTTCCCCATGTTTTATTATACAATCAAGTGAATTATCATGGATTTGATTCATCTCAAAAGATTCAGTATAGGCTATATCAAAAGGATTATATGCTACTGCTATTGTTTCTGATTTAGATATTAATACTACACTTAAGCTGCTAAACAGAATTGTAATACTTACAAGACACGTGATTACAAATAATACATTTTTCGATCTGCCAAAGGTATATTTGAGATTAGAATTAAACAACATATTTTTGCAATACATTTTTTTAGAAAAGTTACTTAGCCTTTCAAATATCCCGACCAAATTGGACATTAAAAGATAAGTTCCTGTAAAACACAGTAGCAAACTTCTCAGAAGAACTGAAGAATTTTGCATGTTATAGTTTTTTACCATATCAATTACAGAACATATAATTATTATAATTCCTACGAAGGCAAATATATGGTTAATTGCTCCGCCTTTATCTTCCCTTCTAAGTTCTTTTAACAAAGTCACTATTTCATATCTTAGGGATGTTACCATACTAATAACAATTACCACAAGGTATATCAATGTAAACAGTGCAATTGTACACAAATAGCTATTTAGTGTTAGTGTAAAAAATACCCCTTTAATGCCTATAATTTTAATAATAACATAATAAACTAGTTTTGAAATTATACTTCCAGAAACAAGTCCTGCCACTAAAGATGCTACTGCTATTATAGTGTTTTCTATCAAAATGATTTTTCTTATATCGTTATCTGTCATACCTAAAACTAGTAGCATCCCAAATTCAGGTTTTCTAAACTTATTAAAAGAACCATGTGAATAGATTATAAAGAAAATTGAAAATAAAGTTATCACCATACTTGGAGCAATTATCATACTTGATATGCTACTATTTATTTTCGGAGAATTCATGAAATTTTTATTTGTAAAGATGGTGGCATATATAAAAAATATCATTATAGTAAAACTGCTACATAAAAAATACAATAAATATCTTCTAAAGTTTGCTTTAAACATTTTCATGGTAATTTGATTAAACGTCATCTTCGTCGCCTCCAATAACCGCGAGGCAATTTAGGATTTCATCAAAAAACTCATGCCTATTTCCTTTTTTCTTAATTTCCATATTAACTAAACCATCTTTAATAAAAACAACTCTATTGCAATAACTTGCCGCAAAGGAATCATGTGTTACAGTCAAAATAGTACATTTATTAATACTATTTAGCTTTTCAAAATACTTCATTACATTTTTAGCAGACTTTGAATCCAAGTTTCCTGTAGGCTCGTCTGCAAATATTATATCTGGATTATTAACAATTGCCCTGGAAACCGCTACCCTTTGCTGCTGTCCTCCTGATAACTCATAAGGATATTTGTCCACAATTTCCCTAATATTAAACATTTCAGTTAATTCTGTCACTTTTTTTTCAATATCACTAAATTCACTCTTATCAAGAATCATCGGTAACATTATATTTTCTTTTACCGTTAAACTATCTAACAAATTAAACTCTTGAAATACAAATCCCAAATGTTTTCGCCTAAATACCGCTAATTTATCCTTTGTCATAGTAGCAATGTCTTCTCCAGAAATTTTGATTGAACCTGAAGTAGCCTTATCTATTCCACTTAATATATTCAGCAACGTAGTTTTTCCACTACCTGAAGGCCCCATTATTCCAACAAATTCACCAACATCTACTTTTAGATCTATTCCATTCAAAGCCTTAGTTATTACTACGTTACGTTTGCTTGCATACTCTTTAACCAATTTATTCACATTTAAAATACTCAAATTTATTCACACCTCCCACATAAAAGCTCAACAAATTCAGTCATGTTATCTAGCTGTTTTCCAATTATATTCTTCTATTATATAACAATTTTCTAAAATAAGGATATATTTTCTCATATGTGGATTTACTAGAATGCTTCAAGATATGAAGAAGAAGTTATTACAAAAAATATATAATTTAAACCTATAAATTTAATTTATTATTTTTTTCTTTATAAATCATTATTTTCATTATTTTTTCTTCTACTTCTGTCATATAATGTTCCTTTTTTACAGCAATGGATATACAAAAATTTATAGATGGTACTAAAGGTATAATTTTTATTGAAGGCATATTTTCTACTGCCATATTGATCATTATTCCTATTCCAAACCCAGAAGCTATAAGCGATTTTGCAGTTTGTATTTCATCTGTGTAATAAAAATTTTTAGTTGATATTCCATTACTTAAGCAAAGGTTATTTAATACTTGGTTATGAATATATGAATCCCCTAATACAATAAAGCGTTCATCTTTGAGCTCTTTAAAGTTAATAGCCTTTTTATTTGAAAGTGGATGGCTGTTACTTGTACAAACCACAAATTCATCTGTTCTTAAAATGGTTGCATTAAAATCATTGTCTTTTATTGGCTTAGTGCTACCTATTAATGCTATATCAACTTTACAAGATACTAATAGCTCTTTCATGGTTGCAGAACCTTTTTCAATAAGTTCAATATGCTCTGCAAGATCATTTTTATCTAATTCCTTCATGAAAGACGGAAAAAAATAGCCTCCAATCATTGGTGGAACACCTAATTTTATTTTTGCTCCACTTATTCTTGATATTTCTAGTTTAGCTTCTTCTATTTCATTAAATACATTATATGCTCGTTTTTTAAGAATTTCCCCAGCTTCCGTTAATGTAAGTTGTGCTTTAGAATGATCTCTAATTACTAGTTTTGCTCCTAATTCCTTTTCAATTCTATTCAATGCCATACTTATTGAAGGTTGTGAAACAAAAAGTATTTCTGCAGTTTTTGTGAAATTTTTATTTTGACATAAATAATAAAAATATTCTAGATCTCTTAGATTCATTTATCACAACTCCCTCAAAAATGAAAATACATCTTATATGATACAGTTATAAGCTACAAGTGACAATATAATTATTAACTTATGCAAATAATTTCAATGAGTAGAGATGAATTAATACATATAAATATCCCATAGGGAACAATTTTATGAATACTTCCAAATATACAAAACTCATCACATATAGTTAGCTTTTTATGATAACATATAATTCGTGTTATAAATAAATCACGAAAATATATTTTAAAATCTAAAAACATCTTATATATAGAGGCAGGTAGATCTTATGACGAGAGACATAACAAAAGGAAACCCCACAAAAATCATTATTTTTTTCACAATACCATTACTTATCGGTAATATTTTCCAGCAATTTTATAGCATGGCTGATACTCTCATTGTAGGACGTACAATTGGAGTAAATGCTCTTGCAGCAGTAGGATGTACAGGAAGCCTTATGTTTCTTATACTAGGGTTTTCACAAGGATTAACCGCTGGATTTTCCATAATCACTGCTAAGTGTTTTGGAGCTGGAGACAAGCAGGGTGTAAGACATAGTTATGCAGCAAGTATTATACTAAGTCTTATCATTACAATATTTCTCACAATTATAAGTGTTATGTTAGCGAGACCAATTTTAGTGATAATGCACACACCACCAGAAATTATAGACGATGCCTATAATTTTATCATTATAATTTACTGGGGTATTATAGTATCCATGTTATTCAACTTATTTTCTAATGTTATCAGAGCTTTGGGGGACAGTCGAACCCCCTTAATATTTTTAATTATTGCTAGTATTATAAATATCGCTTTAGATTTTCTTTTCATTCTAGTATTCTCCATGGGGGTTTCAGGGGCAGCCTTAGCAACCACAATATCCCAAGGAATTTCTGCACTATTATGCTTTATCTATATCAGGAAAAAGATGCCAATTTTAAAATTGTGTAAGAATGATTGGCATTTATCAAAGGAAATCTTATGGGAGCATATAAGAATGGGTCTTCCTATGGGATTTCAGGCTTCTATTATTGCCATCGGTGCAATTATACTTCAATTTTCACTAAATAATTTAGGCGAAGTATCCATAGCAGCATACACTGCAGCACAAAAAATCGATGCACTAGCTATTCAACCTATGATGTCATTTGGAATTACAATGGCAACATATGTAGCACAAAACTACGGTGCCAACAAAATTGAAAGAATTCGTATTGGTATAAGACAATGTAGTATCATTTCAGTAGGTTTTAGTATTATTATTGGTATGTTTAATATTTTAGCTGGTCATTGGATGATAAAGCTTTTTGTAGGAAATAACCAACCTAAAGTAGTATCCCTTGCTCAAGTCTATTTAAATATCAATGGTGCTATGTATTTTTTATTAGCATTACTTTTCATTTATCGCTATGCTCTTCAAGGATTGGGACAAAGTTTTGCCCCTACATTAGCAGGCATTATGGAACTATGTATGCGAACTTTTGCAGCTATTATTTTATCAAAATACCTAGGTTTTGCAGGCGTGGCCCTAGCCAATCCTCTGGCATGGATTGGTTCCTGTATTCCTCTAGGAATCGCTTATTATTTCACCCAAAAGAAGCTTTATGGATCTAAAGAGCCAATCTCTATATCTGAAAAATAAAGGAGTAAGTAGATTTGTCATGAAAAATTTACTTACTCCTTTATTTTATTGATTTTTGGATCTTTCCTGGAAAATTTTTCCTTAACTCTTAACTTTTATTTATATATTGCTTCCCAAATACTATCTTCTACTGCCTTTTTAGCATCTCCAATTTCCACGCGATTTAAACCTTCTTTAATTGCTTGCTCTACAACAGCAGTTGCCACAAGTTTTGACGCTTCTCTAAGTTTTTCAACTGAAGGTAAAATTGATGCTCCAGGTTTAGAAAGATCTTGAAGTGAAGCTATTCCAAAAGCTGCTGCTGACAACATTCCATTGGATACTGTTTTAGCCTTTGCAACTATTATTCCAAGACCTAAACCGGGATATAAAAGTGCATTATTAGCCTGACCTATAGTATAAGTTACTCCATTATATTCAATAGGTTCAGATGGACTTCCAGTTACTACTAGTGCTCTTCCATCAGTCCATTTAATTATGTCTGTTGCTTTTGCTTCGGCAAGTTTTGTAGGATTTGAAATAGGCATAATAGCTGGTTTTTTGTTAATTTCCGCCATTTTTCTTACGGCTTCTTCTGTGAAAGCACCATGAACCCCAGAAGTTCCAATAAGTACTGTAGGTTTAGTAGCGTCTATTATTTCTGCAAGATTTGTTAATGGTTTTTTAAATTCACCTTTAGCTCTTGCATATTTTTTTTGACCCTCAGTGAGATCATCCATATCCTCAGTAATAAGTCCAAAACGGTCAACAAGATAAAAATGTTTTCTTGCTTCTTCTTCTGATAATCCACTTTGAACTTTTTCGAGTAATATTTGATCTGATACCCCAACACCTGCAGTTCCACCACCAAAAACTAATATTTTATGATCTTTAACCTGTATTCCTGTTGCCTTAGCAATAGCATTCATAGCTGACACCATCATAACTCCAGTTCCCTGTATATCATCGTTAAAGGTGCAAACATTATCTCTATATTTTTCAAGAATAGCACTGGCATTTCCACGTCCAAAATCTTCCCAATGAAGAAGCACTTCAGGAAACATTTCAGTAGCTATACTGACAAATTTATCTATAAAATCATAATATTTTTCTCCAGTAATCCTTTTATGTTTATTTCCAAGGTATAGTGAATCATTTAATAATGCCTCATTATTTGTTCCCGAATCTATTACTATAGGTAAAACATTTTTAGGATTAACTCCCGCTGCCACTGTATATACCGCAAGCTTTCCAATTGATATATCAACTCCCTGAATACCCCAGTCGCCTATTCCAAGTACTCCTTCCCCATCTGTAACAACAATTAATTTTATTTCTTCAAGATCCTTTAAAGAATTTTTTATAGATTCTTTAATATTTTCAGGATGATCCACTGAAAGAAAAACAGCATCTTTTGGAGTATCATAGATTTTTGAATAATTTATAACTGCATCACCTATAGTTGGAGTATATATTACTGGAAGAAATTCAGTAATATGTTTACCTACAACATAATAAAAAAGTGTTTTATTTGTATCATATAGATTCATAAGGTAATTACGTTTTTCCAGTTTATCTTCAAAAGCTTTAGTTCTTTCATAAATTATATGTTCTTGCTCCTCAATAGTTCTTATAACATTTGGTAATAAACCTACAAGTTCATATTTTTTTCTTTCCTCTTCTGTAAAAGCAGTCCCTTTATTTAAATAAGGATTTCTTAATAATTCCGTACCTTTTAAATTTGTCATTTATCTGCACCCCTTTTTCATCTAATTAATTCTATTATACATTTATATATTTTTTGTGAGAAATATTTATTGTTTATACAGTTATAAGTAATACTTATAACTATACAAATAATACTCATTCCTGTAAACTATTTTTTTAATATCACAAATACCACAAATATAATTAGCAGGTGTAATATAATGTTCTATTTTGTTTTTTTGTTTATGCATTTTTATAATAAATCCAATTAAATTATTATAATATCCTTCATTATCTATAAAACAATAATTTATATGTTGACTTATATCAGCATTAGTGGTACTTTATAGACATAATCAATTATCGAACATTTGTTAACAATTACAAACATACCTGAGGTGATAATATGTTAAAAAAAGAAAGACTCTTGAGTCTGCTAGAAATGACCAATAAAGAAGGATTCCTAGCTGTTAGTAAAGCTTCTGAAGCTTTAAAAGTTTCGGAAATGACTGTTCGCCGTGATTTAGCTGAATTAGAAAAAAGCGGTAGATTGATTCGTCTCCACGGCGGAAGTCAAAGTCTTAATCATAATAAAAGAGAAGAATTGTCCCGTAGTGAAAAAATGGATATTCATGTAGAAGAAAAAAATGAAGTTGCACAAATTGTAGCCTCCCTCATTGAAGAAGGTGATACCATATTTCTTGGACCAGGTACAACTATTGAAATGGTTCCAGACTATATTAATTTAGATTTTATAAGAGTTGTAACTAATAGTTTGCCTGTATTTGAGAAATTGCAAGAAAATTGTTCTCAATACGAAATATTGTTAATAGGTGGTAACTATCGTAAACATTCAGGTGCTTTTATTGGTAATATTGCTAATGAGACCCTAGAAAAGTTGCGTGTCACTAAAGCTTTTATTAGTGTTAATGGAGTTCTTAACGAAAAAGTATCCAATGCAAACTCAGAGGAAGGTCGTACACAAAGTATAGCTTTAAATCATGCTAATGAAAAATACATTATTGCTGATCATTACAAATTGAATACTGAAGATTTCTATTGTTTCTATAGTCTCAATGATGTAGATGCCATGGTTATTGATAAAGGAATTGACGATGAGATGGTACGCCATTATGAACAATTCACAAAAATTATTACCAATAAAAAAAGGGGTGAATAACATATGTTAAAATTAAGTGTTAATAAATACGAAGCTTTAGAACGTCTATCAAATGAAGATCATCAAATTGCGGCCCTAGCCATTGATCAACGTGGATCACTAAAAAAGATGATCGCTGCTGCTAGTTCAAAACCTGTAAATGATGAGGATATCATTTATTTTAAAAAATTAATATCTAAGGATTTAACTCATTTTTCTTCTTCTATCCTTTTAGATCCAGAATACGGTTTACCTGCTTCTAAGGTGAGAGACGAAAACTCAGGATTATTAATTGCATATGAAAAAACAGGTTATGACACAACACAACCTGGTCACTTACCTGATTTATTACCTGATTGGTCTGTTAGAAGATTAAAAAATGAAGGTGCAGATGCCATCAAATTCATGTTATATTATGACGTTGATGAAGACATAAAAATTAATAATTGGAAACATGCTTTTGTTGAACGTGTTGGTTCAGAATGCAAATCAGAAGACATTCCTTTCTTTCTAGAGCTTGTAACTTACGATAAAAATATTGAAGATGTAAAAGGAAAAGCTTTTGCTAAAGTTAAACCACATAAAGTTATAAATATGATAAAAGAATTTTCAAAGCCACAGTATTTGGTTGATGTACTAAAAGTTGAAGTGCCCGTTAATATGGATTATGTTGAAGGCTTTGCTGCAAAGGGTGAAGAAGTCTATTCAAGAAAGGAAGCCGTAGACTATTTTAAATCACAAAGTGATGCTACAGATTTACCTTTCATTTTTTTAAGTGCAGGAGTTACTGCTAAATTGTTTCAAACAACACTTCAATTAGCTTCTGAGGCCAAATCTGAATTTAATGGTGTATTATGCGGTCGCGCAACTTGGAGAAATAGCATAGAGTGCTATGGTACTGGTGGTGAAAAAGCTACTGTTACTTGGCTTCAATCTCAAGGTAAAAAAAATATGGATGATCTTAATGCCGTTCTTAAAATCACAGCAAAACCTTGGACTAAAAAAGTTTCTAAATTAAAATAGTTAATGTTATTTTATAGAAAGTGATGTGATATATTATGATTTTAGCTGTTACCATGAATCCTTCTGTTGATATTTCATACAGGTTAGATAGCTTAAACATTAACGGAGTCACTCGTGTTGAAAATGCAAGTAAAACAGCTGGTGGTAAAGGACTAAATGTAGCTCGTGTGATTCATCTTTTAAATGAAAGTGTTCTGGCAACTGGAGTTTTAGGTGGAACGCTGGGTGAGTTTATTAAAGCTGAACTGAATAAAGCCAATATAGATAACGATTTTTTTCAAACTAAACATGAATCTCGAAATTGCATTGCTATTCTTCACGATAATGGCAAACAAACTGAGATATTAGAAAAAGGTCCCTTGTTAAGCAAAAAAGATCAAACTGATTTTCTTAAACATTTTGAAAAATTATTGCCTTCTGTAACTGTGGTTACCATTTCAGGAAGCTTGCCTCGTGGCTTTGATATTGACCTCTATCAAACCATGATTGATATTGCACAAAGTAATGGTATTCCTGTTTTACTTGATGCATCAGGCGATTCATTAAAAAATAGCTTACTTGGTAACAACAAACCATACTTAATTAAACCAAATCAAGAAGAAATTCAAGAATTACTCCATGCTGCTAACCCTATAACTGATCTCAGCGAACTTAAAGAAAAACTGAAGGATAAATTGTTTAATGGTATCCAGTGGATTGTGGTTTCAATGGGTGCTGACGGTGCTTTTGTTAAACACAAAGAAGTGTTTTATCGTGTCACAATTCCAAAAATTCATGTAGTTAATCCTGTAGGTTCAGGTGACTCAACACTTTCAGGACTACCAGTTGCAATTGAAAATCATAAGGACGATGATGATTGTCTTAGGACGGCAATGACATCTGGAATATTAAATACTCTTGAAAGTAAAACTGGTTATATTGACTATTCAAAGTTTAATAAATACTTTAGTCAGGTGATAGTTAAACCTTTTCAATAATTTCACCATAAAAAAGCAGGCAGTCAGCTATTTAAAGGTCGATTGCCTGTTTTTTCTATAGATATAAATAAATAAAAGTTTATTTATTACCATATAAATTAAAAACAATACTATACCTCCATATAAAGGAAGATAAAAAGCAGGAACTGTCTCAATCAATTCACCTGATAAAATATATCCTACAGGCGTAATCACTTTTACGGCACTTATGCTAATACTTAAAACGCGCCCCCTAATATTTTCTGGTACTTGAATTTGAAAATTATTGATGAAAGGAATATCAATTAAAGATACAACCAATCCAAAACATAGCAGTAAAAATCCGTAATATGGCACAACTACATTAGCGATGATATGCATATCGATTGCAGGAAGAACTCCCAGCAGAATAATACAAACTGAAAAGAAAATTCCGGTAATAAACATCAGTTTTCCATATGAGATTTTTTCGGTTACTTTCTTTACAAGTAAAGCACCGACAATCATCCCTACAGGAATAAAGCATTGGACAATTCCGTAATCCCTTGAAGACAAACTGAAAATGTTATTTAAAATATATGGGACGGGCACAGAATAAAATAGCGCCATAAAAAAGTTAAAAATCGAAAAATTTATAAGTGAATTTTTAATCCAGCTAGTTTTACTTATATATTCCATACCTTCTGTGAGATCTTTTTTTATGTTAATTCTGGTTTTTCCACTTACGGGTTCAGAATAAAGTTTAAAATTGATAAAGCATTCAGTTATGCTTGAGAGAAAAAAAGAAATTCCATTAAAAAGAATAAAAAGCCGCATATCCATTGTAGCATATAATATTCCTCCTAGACCTGGGCTTATAATCGTTGCAGTGGAATCCATTATCTTTCCAATGGAATTCAGCGTTACTATTTTCTCTTTTGAAACAATGTTAGGGACAGCTGAATCTATGCAGATATTATAGAGCGTCTGCGAAATTGAAATCATTAGAGTCGCAACATAGATTGACGACAGTGTAAGTCCACCTGAGCTAATAAGATACAGTACGATAAAAATAAATCCGTTAAATGCATCGGTTGATATCACCATAATTTTTTTGTTAAGCTTATCCGCAAATACACCGGCAAACGGACCTAAAAAAACAGTGGGAAGTATCTGAAGCGAAAGAGTGATTGCAAACGATAGACCCGAACCCGTGATTTTCAGTACATATATCCCAACCACAAACGTATAAACGCAAGAAAACAGCACTGATACTGTTCTTCCTGACAGATACATAATAAAATTAAGTAATTCACCTTTTTCGTGACCCCATAGCCTCATAAAAATACCCTCCCTGTTATGAGTCTATTATAAATTGTTGTGTTAACACCACGTCAAGCGCAAAAATGAATTAATTTTGAAACTAAAATTTAAAAAGGTTGGGTTAACCCAACCTTTTTCCGATAAAGCAGTACGTTAATACTTTCTCATTGCTTTTAAAATAGCTTTCATAAATTCCGCCCTTTGTTACAATGTCAGAAACATATTCGGATTTTGCAGAAAACCCAAGGCTCTCAATTTGCTGTTTTACTGAATCCATCCGAAAATTATCGTGACAATCAAAAGGGATTGTACTGTCAGTGCTGAAATTTTTAAAAATCAAATATGAGCCCAGAAGCGTTGCACCAGTTTTAAAATATTTTTCTAGGATTTTTAGCAAAAACTCCTTATGATCAAAGCAGTAATTACTTGTACCAGCATAATCGCAGATCACATCCACCGAATGGTTATGTAAGGGTATTTTGTTAAAATCACAGCAGATAAAAAGGATATTTTTCTTTTTTTTCGCTTTTTCCAGTATTCCCTTCAACAGCCGCATCCTTTCAATGTCATAGTCAACAGCAATATAGATGGCACTTTCAGGCAATTCTTCATAGATCCTTCTTAGAAAGAATCCGCTTCCGCTACCAAGTTCCAAAATAATACTACTTTCCAGGTCATTAAAATTAATATTTGCATAATTCCATTCAAGTGTCTTGTATACCTGATTTAGATATTCCTCATCCGTATGTTGAATATAGGATACAATATCGGGAATTTGATTCCTGTTATGGTCGTATGGGTCTATATAAATAATTCCGTCTTGGATCGTATATTCAGATCCGCATTTGCATTTTAATTTTCCGTACATGACCATATTGTTATCTACAACAGCCTCTTTTAAAACCATAAGTTTCCCACAATTATTGCATTTAAGCAGTTGTAGACAATTTAGGTCAATGCCCATTTCAAAGTGTTCTAAGTCATTTGATGAGTCCAATCTATGGATTTCTTCTTTCAGGTGATACTTCTCCAAATTGATTTTCTCCATCTCAACTTCAATACTTTTTAATTTTCCTTTAAATATATCCTTATAATAATCATCCTGCTGGAAAGGTGTCATTTGCCCAAGATGTTTTACTATAAAAATGTTTTTTATAGCTAAAAGGCTAAATCCAAGGGACTTTAGATATATGATTTCATTAAGATCATTTTGACTGTGTAAATCAAAGTCGAACTGCTTGTTAACTTTTTGAGGCATTAGCAATTCTAGATTCATATAGTGTCGAATTGTATCTATGCTAACCTGATTTTGTTTTGCAAACACTCCGATTTTCATAATTGTACCTCCCTCTAAAATCCGCCTTTCTTCTCCACCGTCAATGTTGCTTCCCATCCCATTATAATATTTTTGTATGTCTCAAACAATGTTTTATGAAGTAAAAATTTGAATGTGTTTTGCTTAACTGTGATAAGTGAATATTATGGACTACATTCTTCACTTTGGAACCACTTAAATGAATCGGAAATTACAAAGCTGTTATTTAGTAAAATGCTTGGATTACGAAAAGATGTCAACCCACAGTTGGTTGCTAATATGATAAAAATCATGGCTCTTTCAATGGAAAATCGGAAATTATTGCATGAAAAAGTATTGACAGAGACTATCCAGCTGATTGCTGAGAGTTTATGTGACTATATGTTTCTATAAAATTAAATTAAGCAGGTATGAATAGAGAATTCTCTCTATTCATATAGAAAAGAGGTAAAAATGATTATTAAATTTATTATTGAGACCGTAATCACTTGTATCCTATTTACTTTATTTACAATTCCATACTTACTTAAAAATCCATTAGCATGGTTTTACGATTATCCGGTGGAGGTCCAGGAACATATGCGTTCCCTTTTGCAATACGAGGGAAAGATTCCAACAAAAAAACATTCTGATATCAAGAAGAAATTACTGGCATTTGTAGTTTGCCTAATACTTTTTGCCGCTATAACTTATTATTCTGGAGCAACTACATTTGATATGGTAAAGGAATATGAAAATCCAAAAATTCATTGGATTGGTTTTTTTAAAGGTTCAATAATAGGAATTGTATTTGCATTGCTGGTTGGATGCTTAATTGCACTGCTTTCTGTGATTACAGCATGATGGTTTTGTACCATTTTATTGGAAACATAATATGTTATTTTGTGTGTTTTGTTTACTATAGTAACCATTAAAATGATATGGAAATGAAAAGGACTACTGCTAATACTATTAATAATATGGTATAATTTTCATATATACATCAATCCGTAATAGTAAATTTTTTGTATAAAAGGATTCTTTAAGTAAATAGTATTTTTATATTTTAGGAACATAGATTTAATTCGTAACTCTAGATTATTGTTATGATGTAACAGAGGGTGACAAAATAGATAATAATTTTATAGTTGAATATGTGAGGATTAATAATGAAATTTCAAATAATTGTTATAGGAGGAGGACATTATGCCAAAAGTCGCACTTTTAGTAATAGACATGCAAAAAAATTGTAAAGAAGATACGCCTTGTAAGGCATCGTTTGAAAAAGCAGTAGAATATATTAATGAAATCAGTCAATATTTCCGTAAGAAAAAACATCCTGTCGTAATCATACAGGATATTGAAGCAGGGGGAGCAGAGACTGAGGGCTTTAAATGCGTGGAAGATTTAGTAGTATCAGACAATGATTTCTTTGTACAAAAGACCTATAGCAATGCTTTTTGGGAAACACAACTGGACACTATTCTAAAGAGTGAAGGTGTAGACTGTATTGTTATAAGTGGATTCGCAGTAGAGCATTGTGTACTCTTTACTTACAATGGTGGTATTGAAAGGGGTTATAATACTTTCTTGCTGCAAAATGGTATCGCTGGGTTTGATGATGATGAAATTAAACGCATTCATTCGTTAAGATCTGTTGTAAGTTATGAAGCCCTTGAGTATTTTTTGTGAGAAACTTACAGATGATATTAAATTTAAATAAATTTCTTATATTACGCCATATTCTTATATGATCCAATAATCGCAAAAGCTTGATACCATTAAAAATATTCTATTATTAATAGGATATTTTTAAGCTATTCTTATAACAATTTAAAATTATTTCTTTATTTTAACGCTATGTTTAAGATGCCAAATGTAATATCAGTAAAAAAGAATTTAGAATCTTTAGGAAGACAATGACAGGAAGAAATATTGAATTATCTTGAAGAAGCTATTGTATGACAAATAATCACACCATGTTATTTATTATGAAAGGTTTGAATAATGTTATGAGGAAAATGAATACAAAATATAATATATATATCATTCCACAAATATTTTATCCTAAATATAAAAAATCGAGGGTTCTTTCCATTTTATTTTGCTCTTTAACTTTTTTAGTCATGTTGATTTTTTTCATAATAGTTATGTATGATTACGGTATAGGATATATTGTGTTGCTTCTATTTTCACTGGTAGTTTTTATTTACTCTATAGGCGATTTAATTCATGGAAACATTTTTAAAATGCAATATATAGAGATTACAAATGAACATATAAGAGTTGAAAATTTCTTAACAACTAAGATCATAAAATGGAAGAATGTAAAGTCAATCCAAGTAATCTCAAACAGATTTAACCCATTTATAGGCGTAACTAGGAAAGATGACTTCTGGTTAAAAACTCCCTCAATTATTGAATTTATAGCTAAAATATACGGCTGTTTTTATATGACAATCTATCTATCTAAATTTTCTAACTTAGATAAACAAAGATTTATTAATACCATAAACAAAAGAATATGAATTATTATTTTGTTTATATACCCTGTGGAAAAACATTTTGTGCTTCTCTTAAAAAATCTACATTATCAACACTCTTATTAAACATATCCTATTTTAATAAAAACTATGTTAGCAAACACCCTAAAATAAAAAACTTAAGGCTTCCAGTAAACTCACTGGAAGCCTTGCACTTTATGCTTTGGTGCGGATAACAGGACTCGAACCTGCACTGATTTCTCACTAGTACCTGAAACTAGCGCGTCTGCCATTTCGCCATATCCGCATACAAATTCTTCTATAACATTATATCATAAATTCATAATAAATCAAAAGATGCCAGTGAATTTGTTTGCATAAATTCACTGGCACCTTTATTTTGTGGGTTTTTCTGCCTTAGCAGAAACTTTTTATCAGCTTTAATTATTAAATATTTGTCAGTTTGTGTAAGTATCATTTACTATCAACTCATTACTAAGCGTTACTCCATTTTGAATAGTTTGTAGATAAACTTTAACATTCTTACCACCTGGTGCAACGTTGCTAGTCAAGCTGTAAGTTTTGCTAAGTAAACTCTTATCTGAATAAATATTAAATGTTTCAACTCCATTAGCTGAACTGGATTCAATATACAGCGGAAAACTAAGAGTATTTTTAAATTGATAATCTAAATTTCCATAATCAACTGTAGCGTCAAATCCTAGTGGCACATAGGTTGATGGGATTGTATGATGCATTCTTACTGTGGATTTAATTCCTGCACGTATTACTGAATTATAAAGTGTTGTTGAAACTTGACAAATTCCGCCTCCAAGTCCCATTCCTGTTGTTTTTCCAATATCCACAGGTGCCGCTTGATATCCTTTTGCCGCTGTTCTTTCACCAACTACACCATTAAAACTAAACGTCTCCCCAGGCATTAATAAAAGTCCATTTATTGCACTAGTTGCCAGTTGAATGTTAGTTGCTCTCCCAGGGCTTGATATAGTTCCATACTGAGTACTATAAGTAGATACCAAGGTATTAACGCCTTGAAGTTTTTCCTTTGTCTTACTAGCTTTTAATGTTTCTATATTAGCTTGTACATTAGCATCTTGACCAATTTTCCCATTAATTGTTGCTATTATGTTAGTTTTTAGTTCCACATCCTTTAACTTATACCCATCAACATCGGGGGTAATTGCAAAACCAGCACCACTTTTTGTGATGGCTCCATTTTGAGGTTGCTTGTTTACAGCTACTTTTATATTATTGATAATATCATCTATTGGCTTAGGATTATAAGTAAATGATAATTCCATTGGTTTTACAGCTGAATTCTTTATTAATTTATATTTATCAATAATATTTTTATCTTTCCCATAGTCAAATGCCTCTTTAACTACCTTATCAATATCATATTTTGCACCAAGTTGGGTATAATTAATTGTATAAGTTTTATCATTAGCTTTAATATTTATTTTTTTATTACCCACTGGGGTTTGATACTTATCTTCAAGTATTTTTTTAGCTTCTTCTACTGTTTTCCCTGACATGTTCTCTCCATTAATCTTTACAGTAGGATAAATATAACCATCAAAACTTTTTACTTTTGAATATACTTTATATGTAGGAATAGAAATTCCTAGAATAACAATTATTGAACTTATAATTCCCGTGATAATTACATTTTTTTTCTTCATCGATGAACCCCTCTCGTGTCTTTCTATATTATTATACTACATAATTGCCTTTGATAATACTTATAAAATCTTAATAAATATAAAGTTTTTAAAACTTTCTCTATTGTGATAAAATGATTCTAAAGAAAATTAAATAATTGCCCAATAATTAAGACACAGTAACCATTACAGGAGGTATAAAATGTATAATTTAGACAAAGTTAAATATTATCTTAACAACATCCTAACAATTCCTAGTCCAACCGGATTTACCAGTAATTTGATGGATTATATTAAAGAGGAACTACATATATTGGATATATATTACTATACAACAAATAAAGGTAATGTCATAGCCAAATTCAATGGTGAAAATACAGATATTGTAAGAACATTTTCATCCCATATTGACACTTTAGGTGCTATGGTAAAAGAAATCAAATCAGATGGTAGGCTTGCTCTCTCCCCTATTGGAGGTTTTATGATGAATTCCATTGAAGGAGAAAACTGTACGATTGAAACTATGGGCTCCAAGACCTACAGTGGAACAATACAAACCATAAAACCATCTGTACACATTCATAGTGACGCAAAAGATTTAAAAAGATCTCCTGAAAACATGGAAGTTGTCATTGATGAAAGAGTTACCTCAAAAGAGGATGTCGCTAAACTTGGTATAGATGTTGGGGACTTCATAACCTTTGATCCAAGGGCTGTATTTACTCCAAGTGGTTATATAAAAAGTAGGCATCTTGATGATAAAGCCAGTACTGCGATACTCCTGTATACTTTAAAATATATTAAAGAAAACAATATAAAATTGCCTTATACCACAAACTTTTTATTTAGTACTTATGAAGAAGTTGGCCACGGTGCTTCTTCTATCCCCGCAGATACCACAGAATTTATTGCTGTTGATATGGGTGCTCCTGGTACTGGACAAAATTCTTCTGAATATAGTGTTTGTATATGTGCAAAAGATTCCTCTGGTCCTTACGATTTAAATTTCAGAAAAAAGCTAATTGAAATATGTAAAAGAGAAAATATTTCCTATAAAGTTGATATTTACCCAAATTATAGTTCTGATGCTTCTGCAGCTTTAAAATCTGGTTATGACATAAAAACAGCTTTAATCGGAACGGGTGTTTTTGCATCCCATGGTTATGAAAGAACACATATTGATGGTATCATGGCAACCTTAGACTTAATAATAAAATATTGTACTGAAGAATAGTTCAAGATATAAACAGAACACTGGAGGCTTCCATAATGTCAACTTTTTCACAAAAACCTCACTCTAACTTAATTTATAATTTTGAAATATTATTAGGATCTTTTGTAACTGCTATAGGTTTTAATGTTTTTCTTAATCCAAATGATATTGCATCTGGTGGAGTGGCTGGTATCTCTGTTATCATTAAACATTTATTAAATATTGAGCCTGCAATAACTCAATGGGCTCTTAATATTCCATTATTTTTCCTTGGTCTATTTGTACTGGGTAAACTTTATGGACTGAGGACAGTTGTTGGTTCTTTCTTTTTACCTCTATTTATTTACTTTACAAAAAATGTCCCCCCTCTAACCACAAATCCACTTCTTGCATCTATATACGGTGGGCTAGTGGTTGGTATAGGACTGGGGCTGGTATTTAAAGGTAATGCTTCAACTGGAGGTTTATCAATAATTGCTAGCATAATAAATAAATACACAGGTTTTAGTATGGGGAAATGCCAAATGCTTACTGACGCTTTTGTAGTAATTTCCGCATCTTTAGTTTTTACCCCTGATAAAGTATTGTATGCACTAATATCAATTTTTGTAACTAGCAAAGCTATTGATTTAGTACAACTTGGTTTTACAAGTTCCAAAGTTGCTTTTGTAGTTTCAGATAAGTCTGATGACATTAGTAAGATAATTTTACAAAATTTAGACCGTGGACTTACTAAATTATCAGGGCAAGGCGGCTACACAGAGGAAAAACGAACTGTTCTAATGGTAGTCATGGAACAGTCAGAAATCACAAGATTTAAAAATTTAGTTGAGACAATTGATCCTACTGCATTTATAATTATTAGTAATACCCATGAAGTACTTGGAAAAGGCTTTAATTTACATAAACAAATTTAGAAAAGCTGTGGCAATGGTTATTTAATCTGCCGCAGCTTTTTTATTCTAAATTTAATAAGTATTTCCAATAATTCATACTCACAGAGTGTGAGTTCTATTTCACTACCACTTACAATAATCACTAAAAATGAATACATATATCAATTGTAATCATTTTACATGATGTTACTTCTATTGTAAACTATATTTAGATTTAAAAATAAAAGGAGGCATTTCAAAATATGGTTAATCAAGTAAATCAAAAAATTGCTGAAGACTTCCTATGTGCATATAAAGCTCACGACTGGGAAGGTATTAAAAGTCTTTTGCACGCTGATATCAAATGGACACTTCCTGGTGATGGAATGATTTCGGGAACTGCTGAGGGAATGGATGCTGTTATCGAACGCACTAAAAATATTATTGGAGGCGGAGTACAAACAAAACTCCACCATATTCTTGTGGGACAAAATGGACTTACTCTATCGCTAAATAATACTGCGACATCAGCAGATGGACGCATTTTAGATGAAGAATTGGCAACTGTATTGACCGTTGCCAATGGACTTATTATAAAAATCGATACTTATCTTTCCAATGTTCCTATGATGGAAAAATATTTTTCTAAGTAAAAAAAAAGATTTGTTCATTAAATTGAACAAATCTTTTTTTACTGTAACTTATTTAAATAAATCCACCATTCACACGAATGGTTTGACCAGTTATCCATTTTGATTTATCGCTTACTAAAAATTCAATGACATTCGCGATATCTTCAGGTTCCCCAAGTCGGCCAAAAGCATTCATCTTTTTCATGCCTTCAATTTGTTGCTCTGTTTTTCCTATATTAAAAAGCTCGGTGTTAACAGGTCCAGGTGCTACTGCATTAATTGTAATTCCTTTGGAGCCAAATTCCTTTGCAAGTTGACGGGTGAATTGTTCAACTGCACCTTTTGTACCGGCATATACGCTGTACGCCGGAAACATTTGCCCTGTTACTGACGTAGAGATGTTCACTATTCTTCCGCTGTTTTCCATGTGTAGCATAGCTTGCTGACAAGCAAAGAAAGTGCCTTTAACATTCACTGCAAATTGTTTGTCAAAATCGACTTCCCTTATATCTGCAAGAGGTTTGTTGATCATTAACCCTGCATTATTAATCAGAATATCCACTTTACCAAATTTATCAATTGTTTTTGTAAATAAATCTTCAACATCACTTAATTTACTGATATCAGCTTGAAGAGCTATGGCTTTACCACCTTTTTGAATGACACTTTGAATCACTTCTTCTGCTTTTTGGGGATTACTGGAATAATTAATCACCACTTTAGCACCCAAATCAGCTAGTTGTTCAGCAATTATGCGTCCAATTCCTCTGGAAGATCCTGTTATTATAGCTACTTTCCCTTCTAAAATTTTCATTTTTATTTTCCTTCTTTCTTTTTTATTTTAAACCTTTTTCAATTAAGTGCCATACATCTAAAAACTCGTTATAAATCGTTGGACTTTTCCATTCATATGCATGAGACGGGTGATGGAATCGTATCGTAGCATAAAAAATAGCATGTGCTAATCTAGATGATTCCTCAGTTTTTTTACCACCACGGGTAATTATTTGGCTCATTTGATCTGTAATATGATTAATGTGTTTATAAATTAAATCGGCAGCTTCTTCTGTTACTTTTGCATACATTTTAAACATTTCTTCATCTTCACGAGCAAAGTGATGTTTTAACTCTATTAGCGTCTGTATATATGCTTGCAAATGCTTAGGTCCATTCATTGAAGTATCATTACAAACATCTGTCAATGGATTAATGATTTTTTCATCAAGCCACTTTTCTGTAACCCCTTCAAGAAGCTCGCTCTTGCTTTTAAAGTGTCGATAAATTGTTCCGTGACTTACATTCAATATATGAGCAACATCCGTTACAGAGGTTTTTGCTACCCCAAAACGTCTGAGCGCCTCTTCTGTTGCTACAAGTATCTGCTCTTTTGTTAATATTTCTGAAAATTTTCCCATAAAGTATGTTTCATCTCCTTGAAACTATAATAACACAATAAATATCGAATGACAAGTATTGTTTTTTGTCATTCAATATTTGTTTTAATGTTTTTCTACAAAAAAATAACATTAGATGAAAAAATATTTATATTTTCATCTAATGTCTTTCTTCTGCCATTTATGTTTGCCACAGTTTTTTTATTCTAAAGAATATACTCTACTTTTTTAACTCCTATTTTTTGTACTTTTCCTGCAAGCTCTTTCACATATTCCTTGGATGGAATATGTTTCTCCATCAGTTGTTTTTGCTTTTGGCTTAAACCACTACTATGGACTCTTATTAGTTTATATATAACTTCCGGGTAATCTTTTAAAATATTAGACACAACATTAATGGTATTTTCTATGTCCATGTATTCTTCTATAATAACTGTTCTAACCTCATAAACTTTATCTAACTTCAAAAGATATTTAAGATTTTCCAAGTTATTTTCTAAGCTACTTCTGCACAAAGTTTTTATTTGACTAACTGCCTTAATATCCACCATAAATTTGTCTGTCACCTGAATAAGATTTGATAAATCATTTTTATTAAAAAATCCATTTGTATCCACAAAACTTGTTAATCCAAGTGTTTTTACCTTTTTAAACAATTCAGTTATAAAATCCGCCCTCAAAGTTGCTTCCCCGCCGGAAACGGTAATACCACTTATAAAAAGCTTGTATTCCTGAATTATCTCAAAAAGTTCTTCAACTGTATATTCTTTTGTTCTTGGAGATGAACTATTAGGACAAATTTTTATACAAGTATCACACTCTATACATTTTTTTTCATCATAATTCACCTTTCCATTAATAAAAGTTATAGCACCTACAGGACACTTTTTTACACATATAAGGCAAGTTGTACACATATTAATTGTCTCGTGATTATGACAATAAATACAATTTGCATTACAACCTTGAAAAAATATAGCTACCCTGTTCCCTGGTCCATCTACATTGGAAAAAGGTATTATCTTATTGATAACTGCTTTATTTTCCATCTTTTCTAACTCTTCTCTCAAATACGTGAGCATTACTATTGGTACCAAACCCCATCAATTCAGTATCTCTAAGTACAGGTTCCCCATTTCCTACTTGCATAACTTCACTCTTTTTAACAAGATAACCTGTCACTCTCACTAAATCAGTATTATGAAGATATGTGGTAATATATCTAGCTCCTGAAGCAAAGCTACCTTGGATAATATCCAGTACTGCATCCACATGATCTAAATAAGTTTGATCTAATGCAAACAAATCCCCTGTACCTGATGTGAAATATTCATGAAAAGGTGCTGCCTGTTTAATATGAATAGGTAGAATTGGTTCATCCCCTACAGTTATTCTATGTGCAGGTGTATTATCCTTATCCTCTTCACTGAGATTAGCTCCAACTTGTGCATGTAAAAGATATCTATTATTAGTTCTTTCACAATACACTGCTTCATGTTTACTCGCTATACAATCAACTACATTTAAAATGCTGTGACCAATTTCATCACCTCTTTTTGAAGTTCCGAATTTTTCCTCCGATCCTTCAAGTTTCAGAATGTAATTCACTGCATCTGCAAGACCAACCACCCCAAACATTGCAGAAAAATTTTCTCTACTAATAAAACCTTCCTTAACAAGGAAAGAAGTTTCGAAAAAGTTTGACTTTTCAACAATAAAACTAACTCTTTTATCCATCATAGTTGCCATGGCATTTGTTACCTTAGGAAGTCTATGATTTAAAAGTTCATCTAAAGATTTTACTCCTTTAACAATAGTTCCAAGCCTAAGCCTTGGAAGTGTATATGCTCCACCACCGTGTGGAAGTGCATTATAACAGCTTACTATTCTATGATCTCCCATTTCATTCTCATATTTTTTATTATTACTAAACGATGGTTTTGACACTCTAAGACAAGCTTCTGCTGCCATTAATGCAAAATCTCTTGGTGTTATATCCTTATCGTACCTTATTGTCATATTAGGTGTTGGATTTTCTAGTTCCACTATTGCTTTTAATATTAACTCACCTGCTCTGGTTTTTTCAGGTCCTATATCTGCATGGCAGAAAGAATCTACTATAGTTTTATCTATATGATTTAAAAATCTTTTTATTTTTATATAATCCGTTTTTTCATCACTTATAAATGGTTCCATAAGCTTGTCTAAATCTCCTATAAAAACTGGAAAAGAAGTTATAGATGGAACATGGCTGTATAAAATAAGCAAACTATCAAGAAGCTCATCTAAATCTGTTGGTGGATCTAACTTTAGAAATTTACAACCTTTTGATAAAAGCACGTAATAATCCGGCACAATATATCTTGGCCTGTAAGGCACATAACCCTCATTCAAATCACATATCATATCATTTTCAATATACATCATTTCCTCGTCTGTGTATCCTAATACTTCTCTCGGATCTACAAGTCTCTCTGCCACATTTGCCATGTTAAATAGTTTTTGCTGGTAGGTACTGCTTTTACTTGTTGCTACATCAAGAATATCCTTCATAACTGATCTCATTTAAGCACTCCTTCTATAAGGCATCTTCAAAAAAATAACTAGTCAGTATGCTAGTCTATTTTGTGCCATACTGCGTTTACATAGCCCTTAAATAGCAGCACTATTAGCGGGACATGTCGCCTTGTCTGGCGCAAAATATCCGTCGCATCTTTGACTTGTTATTTCCTTTCAGATGCCTGATTAAATTAACCTGCTATATCTTACTACAATAGCAGTACACTTCTTCCAATAACTTATGATAATATTATAAACATTTTCCTACTTAAAGTCTAATAATGTTTCTGACTGTAATGTTAAAAACTGATATAATATATACATATCACCTATGGCAATAATAAGTATGGTTGTCCATAGCTGAATATTTTAGGAGTGTGATTTTATTTATGAATTCTAAAAAACTTAAAAATTTATCTTATATTGTCCCTGTGATAATATTAATTTTAATATTATCTTTATACAGTTTATTAAGTTTTTATATTGGTAAACAAAATTTTTTTGCTTTTTCTTATATATATCCTCATATTAATAGATTAATATATTGGTCAATATTCTGGATAATGACTTTTTCATATATAATAGGGTTTTTGTTTAAAAAGCTTTGTAAAGATAAACTTTCAAAATTGTTTGTAAATATAGGTTTTTTTTGGTTTGGATTATTTTATTATTTTTTATTGGTATTTTCTTTAATTAACATTTCAAGATTAATAATTATAAATTTTCATTTGCTTAGTAAAACCTCAATTTTTTATAAAATTCTTGTTGATTATAATAGCTTCTCAATATTAATTATAGTAGCTATTATTAATATTTATGGTACATATGTTGGAAGACATCGTATTGTTACAAAATATAATATAACTATAGATAAAAAATGCACTAATCTTGCAAAACTTAATATTGTTTTTATTTCAGATGTGCATCTTGGCACAGGGTTTGGTAAAAAATCTTTAGAGAAAATGGTTTCAAATATAAATAATTTAAAACCAGATATTATATTCATTTGTGGAGATTTGATAGATGAAAATACTCCTGAGAATTTAAAAGATATAATAGCTCCAGTGCTAAAAAATTTAAGTTCACTATATGGAACATATGCTGTACTTGGCAACCATGAATATGGCGCTGGAAATCTAGAAGGAACTATAAATATCTTCAAAAAAGCCAATGTTACCTTGCTAAGAGATTCTTTTGCAAAGATAGCTAATAGTTTTTATGTGGTAGGGCGGGATGATTTAAGTGTAAAAAGAAAATCTAAAGGAAGGGACAATATTACTGAAATTTTAAATGGAGCAGATAAAAATATGCCCATAATAGTTCTAGATCATCAGCCGGTAAGGCTTGACCCCTTAGAAAAAGAACAAATTGACCTTCAACTATCCGGGCATACTCATCATGGACAATTTTTTCCTAATAATCTGATTACCAAAACAATTTATGATAATTCCTATGGTTACTTAAAAGATAAAAATTATCAGCTTCTCGTATCTTCTGGATATGGTACCTGGGGACCATTAATAAGACTTGGAACTAAAAGTGAAATTGTGGAAGTACAAGTTGATTTTTTTAGCAGTTAGATGCTTATCCAATGGATACCATCCGTATTATGGTATAACGGCTGACACGTCCCCTGATAACGATTTTTAAGTTTCGTATGGAGAAAAAATCTCCATACGAAACTAAGAAATTTGTTTATAATAAGCGCAATACTCACTAATAGGGCAGATCCCACACTCTGGCTTTCTTGACTTGCATATTTTTCTTCCGTGCCATATTAAAAAATGATGAGCTCTACTCCACATATCTTTAGGAATAGCCTTCATAAGTTCCATTTCCACCTTTAAAGGATTATCTCCAGACGCAAGTCCAATCCTCTTTGATACTCTAAATACGTGTGTATCAACTGCTATGGCTGGCATATTAAACGCATTTGACATAACTACATTTGCAGTTTTTCTACCTACCCCTGGAAGCATTATGAGTTCTTCCATAGTGTCTGGTACAACTCCACTGTATTCCATCAGGAGTTTTCTGGATGTTGCCAAAATATTTTTAGCCTTATTTCTGTAAAAACCACAAGAATGTATTTTTTCTTGAAGTTCAACATCGCTTAATTCCACCATGGTTTCAGGAGTATTATATTTCTTGAATAATTTTTCTGTAACCAAATTTACTCTAACATCTGTACATTGTGCAGATAAAATTGTTGCAATAAGAAGTTCATATGCTGATTTAAAATTTAATGCACATTCAGCATCACTATAAACCTTACTTAAAATATCTAATGTGCTCTTTATATCTTTTTTTTTCAATTTATCACCAAGCCTTATTTATTGTATACTCCCCTATACTCTTCTGGTAAAAGTTCAGCAATTTTTTTCATTGCTTCTTCTGTTGCTCTCTCCTCATAAACCTTTCTGTCTTCATCCTCGTTTTTTACAGCTATTTCAAAAGGCTTACCTATATTTACATAAACATCTGCATGATGAAAAGTCTCACTACCCATCTCCCCATCCTCACTAATTGGAAGAAGTTTTTCCGTGCCGTGCATACCTATAGGTACAATCTTTGCCTTGCTCATCCTTGCAAATAAACTTATACCTGGCTTTGCCTTAATTAACGTTTTTTGCCTACTCCTAGTTCCTTCTGGGAACATCAATACACTTTCCCCGCTTTTAAGTAGCTTTACAATCTTTGCCATTCCTGACTTATCTGCTGAGTTAGGTATTAAAGGAGTAACCTTTACCACTACCATTCCTAAATATGTTACTGGGTTTTCATTTAATTTAACCCCAGCTACAAAGGTTGGGTCCCATTTTTTTAAAACCCTCCATAAAACAATGGCGTCAGAATTACTTAAATGATTACATATAAAAATCACTGCTCCATCTTTATCTGCCAAATTTTCTTCACCAGTAACATGTATTTTTGCGTATTTATTATTTAAATGATTTAGAAACCATGTAGAAAAAGCTCTAACAACCCCCTGTGGGCAGGATTCTATTATCTTTACAAATCTTGGTGAAATTATCACCTAAATCACGTCCTTCAAAAATATAATGTTTAAAAATACCATATACTATCCTATTATAATTTATTATATTTTAAAAGTCTATGGTAATACTCCTCTACATAGGGGGAATTTGTGTGAAAATTGTCCATGCTTATAATCTCTTTATAGGTTAATAAGTTAATTACTGCATTCCTTTGAATGATATTTTTACCTCTCCAGCCAGATGAGGTTAAAGCATACTTAGCTTTAAATATCAGATTATCTATGTTAGCTAGCTCATTTATATTAATCTTATCCATAAATTCAAATGGCCGTAGCTCCTCTAAATTTGAGTAATCTATAATTCGGTTAAATGGGCATACATCCTGGCAAGTGTCACAACCAAATAATCTTCCTTTAAACTTATGAAAATACTCCTCATCAATATATTTTTTTTGTGTTATATATGATAAGCAAATATTAGGATTACAGCTTTTTTCTGAAATTGATTTCGTTGGACATGCTTTCAAACATTTTTCACATTTACCACATTTACTAGTTACTAATTCATCAGGTTTAATATCTAAATCCATTATAATTTCTCCAAGAAAGGTATATGAACCATACCTTTTGTTAATAATCATATTGTTTTTACCTACAAAACCTACTCCACTCTTTAATGCAATATATCTTTCAGGTAGAGCATTACTATCAACAAAATATATTGCTTTTCCACCTAAACCTTCTTCTATGAAATTGCACACTTTACTCAAATATTCTGACACAACTTTATGATAGTCACGCCCTCTTGTATATAGCGAAAAATATAACTCTTCCTTTACTTTCTTATTAAACAAATAAGGAAAGGCAATAGACATAATAGTCTTGCCTTCCTCCATATAAAGTTTTGGATTTATTCTTTTATAAATATTCTCCTCCTCAAACTCATTTTCAAGATTTAATTCTTTTCTCTTTTTAAAAAATGTTTGTGATTCATCAAATATCTCGCATTTACAAAAACCAACTTCAGAAAGTCCTAGTTCATTGCAGAAATCTATAATCTCTGATTTCTTACTCATCTTAAAAAATCTACCATATCTATCACATTTTTATCTTGTTTTTTTTCTACTATCCTTGCTGGTATTCCAACTGCAGTAGTTCCACTAGGTACGTCAGATAAAACAACTGCATTTGCTCCAACCTTCGCATTGTCTCCAATTTTCACAGGTCCAAGTATTTTAGCTCCACTGCCAATTAAAACGTTATTACCAACTGTGGGATGCCTTTTTTTACCTTTTTCCTTGCCTCTACCGCCTAATGTTACTCCATGATATATTGTTACATTGTTTCCTACTTCAGCTGTTTCTCCAATTACAACTCCCATACCATGATCAATGAATAACCCATTACCTATAGTAGCACCGGGATGAATTTCTATACCAGTAAAAAATCTTCCAACCTGAGAAATAAGCCTTGCCATAAAAAACATTTTTGCCTTATAAAAAGGATGAGCCATTCTATGCCAAAGAATAGCATGAACACTTGGATATAATAAAAAAACCTCAAACCTATTTCTAGCAGCAGGGTCATTTTCAATTATTCTATCTAAATCATATATTAAATTTTTAAACACTAACCTCACCTCATAAATTTCTCAATATTTGTAAAGTACAAAAAATAAAAAAATCCCCGTCTCTATAGAGACGAAGTCACTTAAGCCCAGCATCCACTCTAATATAATCAAAGCTACAAACACATATATGTTCAGCCGCTATAACGGGCTCTCCCGATATCTTTTACTTAATTCAAAGATATTACTCCAAAGGGCACTTCTCATAAATTTCCTTTAAGAATCTTTCCAGCTTCCGATTCTCTCTCTGTAAATTTCATTTAAGATACTTTCCTTTTTCAACGTATTTCCAAGTGATTTACTCTGTATTCTTAATAATATTATATTCTATATGGATTTTTTGTCAACAGTATTTTTTATTTTTTCGAATTCTCCCAATACTTAACATTTATACTATAACTGGAGAGATTTTAATTCCATAAATAAGGGTTTTTAAAAGCTAGACTGGATAAAACTATGCTTCATCCCAAGAACTCTGTTTATATTTATCATTTATTATGTTAATATTACTAGATAGCAACGACAATAACTAGTCTTAAATAGGAGAGCTTAAATATGAGAGAAAAAAACATTTTTTTGCCTATAAGCAAAGAAGATTTACAAGAAAGAGGAATTAATCAACTTGATTTTATTATAATAACAGGTGATGCATACGTTGATCACCCTTCCTTTGGCACAGCAATAATCGGTAGAGTTCTTGAAAGTGAGGGATTTTCTGTAGGTATAATTCCTCAACCAGATTGGCATAATGCTGACGCTTTTAAGATTTTAGGAAAACCTAAATATGCATTTTTTATTAATTCAGGAAATATTGATTCCATGGTGAATCATTACACTGCTGCGAGGAAAAAAAGGCACGATGACTTTTATTCACCTGGTGGTGAAGCTGATCACAGACCTGATAGAGCTGTTATTGTATACTGCAATAGAGCAAGAGAAGCCTATAATGATGTTCCAATAATTATAGGTGGTATTGAAGCAAGTCTTAGACGATTTGCCCACTACGATTACTGGTCAGATAAGGTTAGAAGAAGCATACTTATTGACTCAAAAGCCGACCTTCTATCCTATGGTATGGGTGAAAAAACTACTATTCAAATTGCAAATTTATTTAAATATGGAATGGATATAAAATCTATGACAAATATTTGTGGAACAGAGTATATAACTTCTGATATAAGTGATTTGCATGATTATGTAGAGACACCTTCTTATGAAGAAGTTTCCCAAAATAAAAAGGCTTATTCAAATTCCTATAAGCTTCAGTCCATGGAACAAGACGCTTTAATCGGGAAAACTATTATTCAAAAACATGGTGATAGGTATGTAGTTCAGAATCCTCCTCAATCACCACTTACTGAAAATGAAATGGATGAAGTGTATAACTTGCCATATACAAGAACATATCATCCAATATATGAGGCTAGTGGTGGAATACCTGCTTTAAAAGAAGTTAAATTTTCTATAACAAGCCATAGAGGATGTTATGGTGGGTGCTCCTTCTGTGCATTGACCTTTCATCAAGGAAGAGCAATACAACATAGAAGTCAAGATTCTATAGTTACAGAAGCTAAACTAATGACTGAATACCGTGACTTTAAAGGATATATTCATGACGTTGGTGGTCCAACTGCAAATTTCAGGCATGTATCATGTGATGAACAACTTCAGCGTGGAGTGTGCAAAACAAAGCAATGTCTTTTCCCTGAGCCTTGCAAAAATCTTAAAGTAGATCACTCAGAATATTTATCACTCTTAAGAAAATTAAGAGAAATCCCAAAGGTTAAAAAAGTGTTTATTCGTTCTGGAATAAGATACGATTATTTGATGTATGATAAGAACACTGATTTTTTTGAGGAATTATGTAAATATCATATAAGTGGTCAACTAAAAGTAGCACCTGAGCATGTAAGTGATAAGGTACTAAGCAAAATGGGAAAACCAAATAAAGCTGTTTATGATAGTTTTGTAAAAAAGTATTCTGAAATAAATAAACGTTTAGGTATGAATCAATTTCTTGTACCTTACCTTATGTCAAGTCATCCTGGAAGTGATTTAGACGCTGCCATAGAATTATCGCTATATATTAAAAAAATGGGTTATACCCCAGAACAGGTTCAAGACTTTTATCCAACTCCAGGAAGTCTTTCTACCACAATGTATTACACTGGAATTGATCCATTTACTGGAGAAGCAGTTTATAGTCCCCACAAGCAACATGAAAAAAATATGCAGAGAGCTCTACTTCAATTTTCTAAACCAGAAAACTATAAATTAGTTAAAGAGGCTCTAATTTCTGCCCATAGAGAAGATCTTATTGGCGGAGGTCCTAATTGTATTATTTCTAATTCCCCAAGATTAAGACGACACCATAGTTCTAATGGACATAGTAGCAGTAGAAGATCTTAGGAGCAGTTAAAAGTTAAGAGAGAATAGAGCATAGTTATGGAAGATTTTTCTGCTAACGCAGAAAAATCAAGGAATGTGAGTTGATTTAAATAAATCTACTCACATTCCTTTTTATTTAAATGATTTAAGAGATTCCAAATGATATTAATACTATTTTTAATCCTCACCACTGTCACTCTTGCGCCTAGATATGTTACCTAAGGAAATAATAACTAAAATAGTTAAGATGAATAAGGCAATTAATATAATGGTATTTCCAATATTTGATAAAATATTGGTATTCTCTCTGAATAATATAGATATGATTATTCCTGAAATTAACAAAATAACAGATGCTATAATGCCTCCTATTACATGCCTAGAATTTTGATTTTTTATACTCACACCTAAATATGATCCTGTCCATATTATTTTTATTAGATAATATGCCATACAAATACTGATAATTATAAGCACATTTATAGGATAAGCCATCCACCTAATTCCCATCTCATGAAGACCAATATCTATAAAAAGTAAATAGAACATTATCATAAAGCAGCTACTTCCTATTTTGTTTTTCCTTTGAACTTGCATTTCGTCAAGTTTATCATTTCTATTCATTACTATCATCCTCCCCAAAAATTTGGTCCAATGTTTTGCCTAATACTTTACATATTGCTCTACACAATTGTATTGATGGATTATAGCCACCATTTTCAATTGCATTTATAGTTTGTCTCGTAACTCCAACAGCTTCTGCTATGTCCTTTTGGGACATGTCTTTCCCAGCTCTCGCAGACTTGAACCTTAAATTCTTATTCACATCATCCACCTCTAGTTAAAGAGTAACATTAATAATACTATATGTCAAATATGTGTTACATTAAGTCAATACAAATTTACATTAAGTTTATAATATGAATATATTATAAACTTTAAAATATTTCATATAACTCCACAAAAAAACTAGAAAACAGTACAAGAATAAATTCTCATACTGTTCTCCAGTCATATATACTTCAAAACTAATTTGTCCAAACTAATATAAATTATATATCTATGCTGTTTTAACTCTTAACTCTACTTTTCAGTCCTGTTTTTGAGAGGCAATAGTCCAAGGCAATAACCCAAAGCAGTTCATTGAAACAGTATTGCGGAATTGAGTTATTCAATAAATATGGTAACATTATTATTACAATAGTAGACAGTGAAGCAAAAATAGCAAGTGCACTTCCAATCTTATCTGATCTTTCTTTGTTGAAAATATTAACAGTTACAATTAAAAAAGCCACATTTATAAAAAGGTATATGATATCCACATACCAAAGATTATTTTTCAAATTCATGGCATACCCCAAGTTGTAATTATTCATCAATATAATCTTTACTGAAGCTCTTAATATCCATATGAAGTACATAATAATGTATGCAAAAGAGATCATCACTACATATTTAAAATTTATATTATCATTTCTCAATAAAATGTACAAACATACTACACCAAATATTGGTATACAAGCAAAATACAAAAAATATAATGATTCTAGCATGTACATATATTTTATATTTTCTTGCAAAATCATTATAAAAAGCGATATGTATCTTAATAACAACATTACTAATGATATGCTACTTATAATTTTAATTTTATTTGGTACCCTTAAAGATAATTTTATTCCTACTAAAATCCCTATACTGGTAATTACTAATAAGATTATATATGTATAAAGAAGCATTTTATATCTCCTTGAACTTTTTATTACTTATTAATATTAAAACCAAATGCTATTTATTCTTATTTAACTCCTAAAACTTTTAATCCATGTTTTATGCAAGTTATTTTAAGTGGAAAATCAGGTCCTTTTTCCCCATCAATGTCAGTTACTATATTTTCATTGCTCTCTATAGTAAGCTCGTCTGTTTTAAAGTAAACAAGACTAGAACTTCTATCCAGATGATTTCCATTAAACATATCAAAAAGCAATCCTATTATATCTACTGGGTTACTTGCTTTTATTATTATTACATCTAAAAGTCCATCATCTATTAATGCTTTATATGCAAAATTTAAGTTTCCCGCTGTTTGTCCATTAAATACAAGCATCAGATATATATCTCCGTCAAATTCATTATCTTTTGATTTAACCTTAAAACTAAGTTTTCTAAAATTAGGTATTTGTTCTAACCCCTTTAAATAATATGCAAGCTTACCTATAGTATTTTTAACATTAATATCTGTTTTTTGTGATACATCTGTAAAAAGTCCCATACTAGCAACGTTTATAAAATATTTGTCATTTATCTTGCCTATATCAACCTCTTTAACTTTTGAATTTAATATTTGCTTACATGCTTTATCTACATCTAAAGGCATTTTTATAAACTTTGCAAAATCGTTTGCTGTACCCGTTGGAAGTATTGCAATAGGTAAATCTATTTCATTATTTTTCATATAGTTAACTATATTATCAACTGTTCCATCTCCACCGGCTATTAATATATATTTATAATCCTCATCCAAGTCTTCAAATGCTTGTGCTATACCAAATTGCATACTTATCCTATATGGTATTATAGTATATCCACGTTTTTGGTGTGCTTTAATAACCTTGTCAATGTTATTTGCAATAGAATTTTCTCCTGAATATGGGTTATAAATAAATTTAACTTTATTCATACTTAGCTCTCCCATCTCTATGTTAATTTATGTTAATAATATCACTTTATATGTTAATAGTAAAACTTTCTATAGTTTTAACAAAATACCTGAAAAATAGTTACGCGATTTGAGATTCAAGTGACAAGTTGCAACTTGTCACTTGTCACTTAAATCACCGGTGTACATGGCTCAGACACTCCAGAAAGTGTTCCTTCAGCATCATCTTTAAGTTTAGGATCCGTAGCTATGTCTCCAAGAGAAACAAACCCAACTAACTTTTCATTTTGTGCCACTGGTAGTCTTCTTATTTGTCTTTCACCCATTATCCTAGCAGCGTCATGTGCATCCATTTCCGGATCAATAACCACTGGATTAGAAGACATTATTTCACGTACAATTTGTGTTCTTGGATTTTCACCTTTTGCAACAGTTCTTAGTGTTATATCCCTGTCAGTAATTATTCCAACTACATTTTCACCACTACATACAGGTACAGAACCAATGTTGTGTTCAACCATAACCTGTGCGGCCCTCTCAACAGTATCATCGGTATTTAAACTAGCAACACTTTTCGTCATAATTTCACTAACTTTCATAATAAAAACACCTCCTAGGTCTATTTTAACCAAGAGTATTTTTAATATAAGAGTTAATAACATTCATGTTTGGTAAACTATACCGCAAAAATCTACTTTGCTTTCCTACTTTTATAATTATTATAAAAATAATAAGCTATTAAAGCAATTAATATAATTGCTATAATTGGCATAATTAACTTTTTTATTATAAAATGCTTTCCTAAATTCTTACCAATATATGAATAAAGAATCATTTCTGGTATTATTCCTAAGATTGACCCTAAAATAAAATCTTTATATTTAACTTTTGTAAGTCCACAAGCATAGCTTAATCCATCGTATGGAAATACAAAAGATAATCGCATAAGTAACATTATGGGGAACCCATGTTTTTCTACACTTGAATCTAATTTTACAATTTTACCTTTAAGCATTTTGTCAACAAAGGGTTTTCCTAAAGACCTTGCAAGAAAAAAAGCCACAGTAGCCGAAAAAAAACACCCAATCATGCTATATATAAAAGCATAAAAAGATCCAAAAATATTACCTGCAACTATTGATAATAAAGATGCTGGTATTATCAATACAATTGGTTTTAATGAGTATATTATAATAAAAATTATGGATGAAAATTTACCATAACTCAATATATAATGTTTTACATGCTTAAAGTTTATATTTCTAAATAATGGCCGTAATTTAAAAATCAAAATTAATACAAAAATAATCAGTACTGCTAATCCAATATACTTTAGTTTGTCTTTAAAGAAATTCCTCATTAGTTTTTCCCCCCGAGTTATACTATATATAATATCATTTGATTAGTCCCATTTCTAGTAGTTGTAAAAAACTATCACAATTTATTATTATATAGCAATATGGTCTTACCTTATTTGACCGAATAGGTTATAATATATTATGTTGATATTACGCTAAAACAATTAAAATATTTTTTGTTTATTTATGTTATAATAGATTATCATAAAGTTTATGGTCTTATTCTATTTTTTCATTTAAATACATAGGAGTGATAATGAAATGTCTAAAAGTGCTTTACCAAATATTTTTACATTTAGTAATTTAGGTTGCGGTATATTGTCTATTTTAATGACATTTGAAGCATCTACCAAAAATATTGCTGCTTTCAAATGGGCTTGTTTTTTTATATTATTAGCTGCACTTATTGATAGATATGATGGAAGAATAGCTAGATTCCTTAATGTTTCAAGTGATCTTGGAAAAGAACTTGATTCACTTGCGGACTTAGTTTCTTTTGGCGTTGCGCCATCTATTCTTGCTTATAGTTTATATAATTTTTCAGTATTTGGTCCACTTGGTTATGTTTTAGTTCTATTATTTCCAATTGCAGGAGCTTACAGATTAGCACGATATAATTCATCTGAATTTGACGGTAACTTCATGGGCATTCCTATTACTATTGCTGGAGTTTTACTTGCGTTTTACTCCCTTATTATTTTAATAGTTGATTCGAAGCCTAATATACCAATTACAATAGTATTTATTATAATGTTGTCCTACCTTATGGTATGCAACCTTAAATTCAAAAAAATTTAAGGCATAAAAAAACTCCATTTTATGGAGTTTTTTTTAGTTCTTCTTCAATTTCCTCGGATATATACATTTCATCAACCATTTCTCTCATTAATTCGTCTTTTATTTTATTATATTTTATATAAGCTTTATTTCTATCATTCATATCCTGGATTATGTTATCAATAACCCCACCAAGTTTATTAACTCTTTTTATGGCATCTTTAACATCATTTTTATTTGCAAGTGCAATACCATTTAATTCACCGGCTCCACCAATGAGCAATCTATATGAATTAATAAGCTTCCCTAATAAATCAACTTGATTATTTATATCAAAATAATAATTTTCTATAACGTTTCTATTAGACAATTGTCTTCACCCTATAAATATGCTATTACTTATTTTTCTAAAGTTTCGGTTATATATTCATCATCTATAATTTGATATAAATTTTCACCTAGCTCGTTTTCTTCCTCTAATTCTTGCCTATAAAAGTTTTGGTCATCATCTATCTGTTGCATATCAAAATTTGGAAACAAAAAATATTCAGGATAAGCTATATACATAAAATCTCCCCCCTATTTAAAATCATAAATTATCCTCCACTTAAAGCCTTCCTATATTAATTTATGGTTTTAAAATTAAATTGTTACTCTATTTCCCTGCCTTAATTAAATCTCTTAATTTTAGTCCGGTTTTAGTAACTGCAAGACCACCCAGTGCTGTTTCTTTTAATTCACATGGCATATCCTTTCCAATCTTGTACATTGCACTTACGCAATCATCAAAAGGTACTTTACTCTCCACTCCACTAAGAACTAAATCCGCTGTTGATAAAGCACTTACTGCTCCAGCAATATTTCTTTTTGCGCAAGGTATTTCAACAAGACCAGCTATTGGATCACAAACAAGCCCCAATATGTTTTTTATAACTATTGCTGCTGCGTCTAAAGATTGTTTTACTGTTCCCCCCATCATTTCCACGGCAGCAGCTGCTGCCATAGCGGCTGCTGAGCCACATTCTGCCTGACAGCCACCTTCTGCTCCTGCTAGAGTTGCATTTTTTGCAATTAGAATGCCTATGCCGGAAGCAGTGAATAGTGCTTTAACAAGTTCTTCCTCTGATTTTTTATATTTTTCCCCAAGGGTTATTATAACCGCTGGTAATATACCACAAGATCCTGCTGTAGGTGCTGCAACGATTTTGCCCATGGAAGAATTTACTTCTGCACAAGATAACGCTCTTGCCATTGCCATTAACAAAAAATCCCCGCAGATGCTATTACCATTTTTTGCATAGGCATAAACCTTTACTGCATCTTTTCCAATTAGTCCACTAACAGAAGAAACTTCGTGAGTCAAACCATATTCCGCTGATTCCTTCATTACAGCTAAATTTCTCTTCATTCTATTCATTATTTTTTCTTTTTCACTACCACTTCTTTTAATTTCCTCTGATAGAGTGTATTCCCATATAGTTATTCCTTTACTAATGCATTCCTGCATTAATTCATCTCCTGTATTTACTTGCATTGCTATTCTCCTTCGATAATTGGATTTATAAATCTAATGCTTTCAATGTTTCCAAGTTCTTTTATTCTTTTATTAGTGTCCACTGGTATAACGCTGTCGGTTTCAAATATCATTGCAGCACTATGTCCTCTATCTTTCCTATATACCTTCAAGAAGGCAATATTTATTCCTGCCTCATATATGATAGTGCTCACTTTTGAAATCATTCCTGGTGTATCCTTATGCCTAATTATAAGTGTAGGATAGTTACCAGTAAACTCAATTTTTTGACCATCAATTTCAGTTATTTTTATATTGCCTCCCCCTACAGATGAACCCATAACTTCTACGGTACTTTTATTTTCTTCTATAAATACAAATTTCACTGTATTTGGATGCTCATCACCTAGGTTGCTTTCTATAAATTCAAATTGTAGCCCTCTTGCTTTTGCTATTTGGAAGGAATCTTTAAGCATTTCATCCCAAGGATTAAGGCCTAAAACCCCAGCAACCAAAGCCTTATCTGTTCCATGTCCCTTATAAGTTTTAGCGAAGGAACCATGTAAATAGAACTCAACTTTTGTAAATTTATTTTCACCTGCTATGATAGCCGCAATTTTTCCAAGTCTTGCTGCTCCAGCCGTATGTGAACTTGATGGTCCAATCATTATAGGCCCTAAAATATCAAAGCAACTATATTCACGCATTTTAACACCCCTACATTAATTAATATTTATAAAAACAACTTCCACCAATAAACTCTCTAAGTATAGAATTTTCTGGTACAAATTTGCCATCTACTTCTTTAAAAAAATTTAAAAAGCTCTTTAATCTAATACTTTCACTGTATACATCACTATCATGCTCTATTTTATTCAATTCTAAAATGGCATATTTTTTTAATATACATAATTCATATACCAATGTTGAATTAAACATAACATCTGCTTCTTCTTGAAATACAAATATATTTTTTTCCTCACCTCTTCTAACTGAATCCCACATTTTTAATGTTTGTTCCCCACCATAACCTCTGGATAAATAATCCCTAACTAGTCTTCTTATCATCCTCACATCCGTTGTGGATATTCTATTGTGGTTATCAAGATTCAGTTGTGTTAATGCGCTTATATATATTTTGAATTTTTTATTTTTAGGGATAGATTGGGTTAGAAGTTCATTTAATCCATGTATTCCTTCTATAATTATTATTCCCTTGTTAGGTAATTTAATTTTGGAAGAATTCCATTCCCTTGCACCATTTTTGAAATCAAACTTAGGTAATAAAACTTCTTTTCCCTCCATGAGATCCCTAAGATTCTCATTAAAAAGTTTTAAATCCAATGCATTAATAGATTCAAAATCATAATTTCCCTTTTCATCTCTTGGTGTTTCATCTCTATTTAGAAAATAATCATCTAAGGAAATTGGAACTGGAATAAGTCCATTTACCCTAAGTTGTACTCCAAGCCTTTTTGAAAAAGTTGTTTTCCCAGAAGACGACGGTCCCGATATTAGAACCACTTTTACACCTTTTCTATCGTTTATCATATCTGAAATGTAGACAATTTTCTTTTCATGGAGAGCCTCTGATACCCTTATAGTATCAATTATATCTCCACTTATAACTTCCTCATTTAAGCTGCCCACATCTCCAACCCCAAGAATATTCCCCCACACTTCAGTTTCATGGAAAATATTATATAGACTTTTTTGCTCCTTAAATTCAGTTAGTTTAAAAGGTTCCTCACTGCTTGGGTAATTAAGCAGGAACCCTGATTCATATGGAAAAATATCAAAATTTTTCACTACACCAGTAGAAAATGCCATATCTCCATAAAAATAGTCATATCTACCATCTAACTCGTATAACTTTAACTTTTCATACCCTACAGTTTTTAATAGTTTTACCTTATCTTCCATTCCATAGTCTTCAAAAATTTTCATTGCTTTATCCCTACTTACAGAGATTTTTTTAATTTGTAAATCGCGACTTATTAACTCTAGCATTCTGTCCTTAATTTTTAATACGTCATCCTTTGATAAAGGCTTTTCCTTATGAATTTCACCAAATAAACCTTTGCCTAAAGTGTGTTCTATAGTTATTTTAGCATCTTTAAATAAATCAAGAGTAGCCTTAATAAGTACAAATTGTAGCGTCCTTACATAGGTCTTTATTCCTATCTCACAACTTATATCAACAGTTTCAAACATGCCATCATTTTTAACCACATCGAATAGTTCATATATTTCATTATTAAATTTTGCAAGTACTGCAGGGATACTTCCCTCTAATTTATTTTGCATCAAAATATCATGAAAAGTTGTTCCCTGATTTACTGTTATTTCTTGTCCATTTAATATGATTATTTTCAATTGTTTCATAATTTCACCTTCAATAATTAGTTTTTAACAATATTATTATACTTTATAATTATAAATAGTGTATTTTTTTTTCAAAAGCTGCAAACATTATCTATAATAAGTAATGTAAAGGGTGGTAAATATGTTCACAATATTGCTAAGAACAATTATATTATACACACTGGTAGTTTTAATTATGAGAATCATGGGGAAACGACAAATTGGAGAACTACAACCCTTTGAACTAGTAATAACCATAATGATTTCAGATCTGGCCTCACTCCCTATGCAAGATACTCGAATTCCTCTTATTCATGGCGTAATACCTATTGTTACCCTGTTGTTTTTAGAAATAATCATATCATTATTACAGTTAAAAAGTGAAACAGCGCGGCTTGTTATATCTGGTAAACCAAGTATTCTTATCAATAATGGAAAAATAGATATAGACATAATGAGGAATCAAAGATTAAACCTTAATGACCTTATGGAGGAAATAAGATTAAAGGGATACTATAATCTAGAAGACATTGAATTTGCAATTTTGGAAACTAGTGGTCAATTGTCTATTATACCAAAAACAGAACTTGCCAATGCTACAAAACAAGATTTAAATATAAAATGTCCCCAAGATGTTATTCCAATTACACTGATTCTAGATGGTAAAATAAATTATAAAAACCTCAAAATACTTGGTAAAAGTGAAAAGTGGCTTATTACTACACTTCATAGTAAAAATATTTCATCAACAAAGGAAGTTTTTATTGCGCTTGCAAATTCAAAAGGAAAATTCTACATGCAAACATATAAAAATTAGGAGAGTTAAAATGAGAAATGTAATTATAACAATAATTTTATTTTCAACTACAGTTTTAATTTGTTTCGTATCTGTCAAATATCTAAATAAAATATCCAACAATATTCATACTGAAAATACTTCTATAATGAATAATATTAAAGATGGAGATTGGAAAAGAGCCATGACTATATCTACAAATATGTCAAAAGATTGGCATATTTATTCTAATAGATGTTCCATATTCGTAAATCATACCTTTATAGATGACATTAGCCTAGAAGAACACAAACTAGAAGCTTACATAAAAACTAAAGATAAAGATGAGGCACTAGCTAGTGCTAATAGTATAGAATTCTTGCTTGAAAGAATAAAGAAGCTAGAAACTATAAATTTTGAAAATCTTTTTTGAAGATGCCTAAATAAACTTTCCTAACATCCTTTAAAACAATTTTATTTAGGACTATAATAGAGGTGAGGAAAGTGTCCCGCATGGGCATTATATGTCCCTCAGTAACAATTTTATCCCATAGTTCTGAGGCAAAACCCACCATATGCGATAGAATATGTTTATATGAAAGGTGGAATATAAAATGGCATTAGTTACTACAAAAGAAATGTTTAAAAAAGCTTATGAAGGCAATTATGCAATAGGAGCCTTTAATATCAACAACATGGAAATAATTCAAGGTGTTGTTAATGGTGCAAAGAAAAAAAAATCACCAGTCATACTTCAAGTATCTTCAGGAGCATTAAAGTATGCTGGTCCTAAATATTTAAAAGCGATGGTTGATGCTGCAATAGATGTTACTGGAGTTGATCTTGCTCTTCATTTAGACCATGGTCCTGACTTTGCAACTGTAAAACTTGCAATAGCTAGTGGTTTTACTTCAGTAATGTACGATGGTTCACAGTATGAATATGAGGAAAATGTAGCTAAAACTAAAGAAGTGGTAGACTACGCTCATAGTCATGGAGTAGTAGTTGAAGCAGAACTTGGCGTACTTGCTGGTGTTGAGGATGATGTCCACAGTGAAAAACATGTATACACTGATCCAACTCAAGCAGTAGATTTTGTAACTAGAACCGGAATAGATTCTCTTGCAATTGCCATAGGAACAAGTCATGGTGCTTTTAAATTCACTGGAGAACCTAAACTTAGATTCGATATTTTAGAAGAAGTACAAAAGAAATTACCCGGTTTCCCAATAGTATTACACGGCGCTTCATCAGTTGATCCCAAATCTGTTGCAACTTGCAATAAATTTGGAGGAGATTTAGGTGGTGCTCAAGGAATTCCTAATGAAATGTTAAGAAAAGCTTCTTCACTTGCAGTTTGCAAAATAAACATGGATACGGATATAAGACTTGCAATGACAGCATCAATAAGAGAAGTATTTGGAGAACAACCAAAAGTATTTGATCCAAGAAAATACTTAGGTGCTGCTCGAGAGAACATACAAGCTCTTGTTGAAGCGAAAATTGACGATGTACTTGGTTCAGCAAACAAACAAGTATAGGCTGCAGCGATACCTCACTGAAAATAATTGGAAATTACAAAACAGTTTTACAGTGACAAGCTGCATACTAGTGATAATTTAATGAATATTTTAGGCTAAGCCGAAAATAAATAAACAAAAAAAGATAGGGATTAACGTAGATTTCTTTGTAAATCAACTTTAATCCCTATCTTTTTTTCATATGTGTTATTTCTCAATATAATTCTTAACGTGCTTTATCCGCATATCAATGGTTCCATCGCCATTTCTTACTACTTCAAACTTTGTTTTATCACCATACACTTCTTCATCAATATATATGTCAATTTGCTTGTCAATCTTAAGTCTTACTCGTTTGAATTTATTTTCAATCCATTGTTTATCAACTTCTATATTTTCACTAACCCCACGTTCTTTTGCATATTGAACAAAATTTTGTGAGACGTCAGCATTATCACCAAATATATCCTGCGAAAGCTCATTTATATTAATGCTATCTTCTTCTTTAAGTTTTGTTTTAATTGATGTTCTTACTTGTTCTGCTTTATCAGCGTTATCCTTTAGATTATCTCTGGTCCATTTTTCTGTTGTCTTAATGAAATTACGTGTTGCATCCCTCTCATTATCTACAACTGTGCATCCTAAAAAATTGCTAATAAAATAATTAGGGTCATAACCTTCGCTTTCCTTACTTTCCTTGCTTTTGCTCTGTTTATCAATAACCATTACATCAAATTTGTTTTCATCTTTAATTGGTTTTATAAACGCACATTTTTGAAGTCTTTGTCCTCCAGGTGGAAGACCCACAAACTGTGGTGTAATATTTATACCAATCTTATCCTCTACAAAATCAATGGTATGTGTATAATTTTTTACATAATCCATCTTTAAAATAGCCAGCATTAATCCATACTCCGTAGATATTGATACTACAATTAAATCACATGATGGAATTGTTGAATTTGATTTCATAAGCGCAAAAAGTTGCTTTGCCATTTCTTTTGACGCTGAAATCAAATCAGTATGAGCATTAAAATATTCCTGAGAAATTTCCTTTACAATATTACTATCATCATTAAAAATAGCATACTTTAGTTCCTCATCCTTAAGTGATTTTTGTATATGTTTCAAAATGTACTCGTATGTTTCATCTACAAGTTTTAGTGGATACTCATTATAAACAGGCTCTGTGCCATTATTATCTAATACATGAATAATCGCTTCATTTAAATTTACTTCATTGATATATTCCAAATTTACACCTTCCTAAAACGAAAAAATTAATATTCCAATTATATCATATAAACTATTATAAAACTGTTAACATTACATGTAAAAACATATATCTATTTAATTTACTATGTTATAATAAGGTAAACTTCACTGATTTGGTGAGAACAAAAGAAAGGTGTGTTTTAACTTTAATGTTTGGTTATGTTACACCATGTAAGTCTGAACTTAAAATGAAAGATTATGAGAAATTTAAAGCCTATTATTGTGGGCTTTGTTTATCTTTAAAAAAAAATTATGGAAATATACCAAGATTACTCATTAATTATGACATGACTTTTATAGCCGTGCTATTAGATGCCCTAAACGAAAAGAAATGTGACTATACAATTGGAAGGTGTATAGCACACCCTTTGAAAAAGAGGATATTCATAGTTAATAACTCCGCCCTAAACTATGCAAGTTTTCTAAACTTAGCTCTAGCGTACTACAAACTTGCGGACGACGTAAAAGATGAAAAATCATTAAAATCAATTGTATTTACCCACATTATTAAAAACTATGTACATAAATTCCCTGATAGACTAAAAAAACACAGTGATTTTATTAAAGGTAGACTAAATGCCTTATATAAATTGGAGGACAATGATATTTCTATGGGTATTGATGAATTATCACATCCATTTGCTGAACTAACAGCATTTATTGTAAGTGAATACCCAGAAAACAATTCACAAAAGGATTTGCTTTATAATCTAGGTTATAATTTAGGAAAATGGATATACATTATTGATGCTTTTGATGATCTTGAAGATGATATAGCTAGTAACAAATTTAATGCCTTAGTTAGAACACTAAATACAGATAATTTGAATTTTGAAGATTTTAAATCATCAATTAAGGAAAGAATAGACTTCATATTAGTAACTTCAGCAAGAAATTGCTTCGAGAGTTTAAACAAATTGTCACTTTGTACAAACAATGATATTCTATATAATATATTACAAAATGGATTATTAGAAAAGATGGAAAATGTATTCCATAAAAAAGATTCTACAGTAGATGCAAATTTTAATTTATAGACTTATGTATAAACAAGGAGGAAATTTTAAATGCAAGATCCATATGAAGTACTTGGAGTCAAAGAAGGGGCTTCACAAGAAGAAATAAAAAAAGCCTACAGGGAACAGGCTAAAAAGTACCATCCTGATCAATATGGCAATAATCCCCTAAAAGAGCTTGCCGAAGAAAAAATGAGAGAAATTAATGAGGCATATGATTATCTTCTTAAAAATAGCTCAAGTAACAATTCTCATAGTGGTGGTTTTAGTGGTAGTCAAGGTAGTCAAAACCGTTCACAAAGTAGTAATGCTGAATATAGCTCAATAAGAGTAGACATTAACAACGGAAACTTAGATGCTGCTGAACAAAAACTCAATGTGGTAAAAAGTAGAGATGCAGAATGGAACTTTTTAATGGGTAATTTATACCTTAAAAAGGGTTGGTATGATAATGCCTATTCATATATAAACAAAGCTTATAATATGGAACCTCAAAACCCGGAATACAGGAATGCTTTTCAATCTTTAGGTCAAAGAAACAACTCATATAGAAATCCCTATGGCGGCAATGGTGGCAATAGAGATAATGATTGTTTAAGCATGTGTATTTCAATCTGGTGTTCAGAACAAATTTGTGACTGTATGGGCGGTGGAATGGGTGGAGGCTGCTAAAAAGGAGATGAATAGTCATGTCAAAGGCAAGCAATTTAGCTAAAGGAGGCATATACACAGCTTTATCTATTCTGTGTATATATCTTTCTAGCATAATACCTACAACTAAATTATATGTATTAGGAATAGCATGTTGTATTATTCCAATAGCTATCTTAACTACAAATGTGCGGAACAGTTTAGTTGTTTATGCCGCAACTTCTATTCTTGCAATTTTACTACTTGGATTTAGATGGAATGTTTTTGCCTATATACTTTTTTTTGGAAGCTATGGTTTTATTAAATTTTACATAGAAAAAATTAATAAAATTCCCATTGAAATAATATTAAAACTTATATTTTTTAATGTTAGTATGTTTGTATTTTACTTAATATATAAATTGCTTTTCACAGACCTATTAAATCTAAGAATCTCACTTACTTTTGTAGTTATTGGCACAGAAATCGTGTTTTTAATTTGTGACTATGCCATAACACTATTTATAGCTTACGCAAATAGACGTTTCATAAAACATATAAGATAATACTATGGCACGACAGAAGCTAAGTGACAAGTACTTGTCACTTAGCTTCTATGTTTGTAATTTGCCAATCAATACTTTCTTTTCCTATGCCTTCAAGAAATTTATTAGTTTTAGAAAAAGGTTTACTACCAAAAAAACCTCTAGAGGCTGAAAGAGGACTAGGATGGACAGATTTTATTATGTAGTGCCAAGAATTAGTTATAAGCTTTTCCTTAGAAATGGCATTGTTACCCCATAAAATGAAAACCACTGGTTCTTCTCTTTCATTTAATAATTCCATTATTTTATCAGTAAGTATCTCCCACCCAATATTTTTGTGAGAATTTGCTTCCCCAGCTCTTACAGTCAATGATGTATTTAATAAAAGTACCCCTTGATCTGCCCACTTTTTTAAATAGCCGTTATTGGGTATGTAGCAGCCTACATCATCCCTAAGCTCTTTATATATATTAACTAAGGACGGTGGTGCCTTAACCCCTGGTTTAACCGAAAAGCTCAGTCCATGAGCTTGATTTGGTCCATGATATGGATCCTGACCCAAAATAACTACTTTCACATCTTTAAAAGACGTAAAGTGTAACGCATTAAAAATGTCATACATATCTGGGAATACAGTTTTCTTATTATACTCATTTGATAAAAAATGTCTTAGTTTTACATAATATTCTTTGTTAAATTCATCTTTCAATAAGTCTTTCCAATCATTTTTTAAATTAACTGACATATATATCACCTACCAATCAAATTATACCACAAGTAAATTTTTCCTCAAATGCTATTGACATTAATTTAAAATAAGATATAATATTAATTGTTGCTGATGCTCTATAGCCAAATTGGTAAGGCACCTGATTCTGGTTCAGGCATGTGTGGGTTCGAGTCCTGCTAGGGCAGCCAAAAGTTAAGATATTATCTTAGCTTTTTTTATTGTTGACAATTCTTTATTAATACATTATAATTTTTATTAACAATTTTATATTTGCTTTGATCAAGAGTAGTAATATTCTAGCCACCTTAAGAGAGCTGTTGGTAGCTGAAAAACAGTGATGGTAAAATATGAACTCACTTGTGAGCTTATTACGTAGCTAGTAATACGGTTAAAACCGTTATATTATAAAGTGAGGTTTTAGTTTTTCTTTGAAAAAATAGTTTTTGTCAGTTAACTGCTTTTATTTTTTCAGGATGACTTAATCTAATTAGAGTGGTACCACGGAGTATATCCTTCGTCTCTTTTGAGACGGAGGTTTTTTTGTTTTTTTAGTATATTCAAATACAATACAGCTGTATGGCACGTAAGTGCATAAATTTAGGAGGTTGCCTCATGGAAATTTACGGTACAAAGATTGATAAAAAATGGCAGAAAATTTGGGAAGATACAGATCTTTATAAATTTGATAAAGATAATCTTAAGGAAAAGTTATACGTGCTTGAAATGTTTTCATATCCTTCTGGCGCAAAACTTCATGCTGGTCACTGGTTCAACTATGCTCCTGTTGACTCCTGGGCAAGACTAAAAAAGATGCAAGGTTACAATGTATTTCAGCCTATGGGATTTGATGCTTTTGGTCTTCCTGCTGAAAACTATGCAATAAAAACAGGACTTCATCCAAAGGATTCTACTCTTAAAAATATAGAAACCATGGAAAAGCAGTTAAAAGCCATGGGTGCTATGTTCAATTGGGATGCAGAAGTTGTAACTTGTAATCCCGATTATTATAAATGGACTCAATGGTTATTTTTAAAGCTTTACGAAAAAGGTCTAGCCTATAGGAAAAAGGCTCCTGTAAATTGGTGTCCTAGTTGTAATACAGTTCTAGCAAATGAGCAGGTTATAGATGGTACTTGTGAAAGATGTGGCACTGAAGTTACAAAAAAAGACCTAACTCAATGGTTCTTTAAAATAACAGATTATGCAGATGAACTTTTAGAGAAACTTGAACCTCTAGATTGGCCTGAGAAGACAAAATCCATGCAAAAACATTGGATAGGTAAATCTAAAGGTGCTGAAGTTACTTTTAAAGCTTATGATTCTGATATTACCTTTGATGTATTTACTACAAGAGTTGATACTCTATTTGGGGTTACCTATGTGGTTCTAGCTCCAGAAAGTCCATTAACAGATAAACTTACCATTGATGAATATAAAACAGCAGTAGAGACGTATAAGCAGCATACTAAAAAGCAATCTGAAATTGAAAGACAATCTCTAACAAGAGAAAAAACTGGAGTATTTACAGGATCTTATGCAATAAATCCTGTAAACGGTAAAAAAATCCCAATATGGGTGGCTGATTATGTGCTTGCAACCTATGGAACTGGTGCTGTTATGGCAGTTCCATCACATGACGAGAGAGATTTCGACTTTGCTACAAAATATAAACTACCTATTATAAGAGTTATTGAAGGTGGAGAAAAGCTTCCATATGCTGGTTACGGTAAACTAGTAAGCAGTGAAAAT